>ERZ780149.152-NODE-152-length-89923-cov-23.196622_pt1 | contig 89923 bp, 59 predicted proteins | sample MGYA00511367_ERZ780149 | MGnify/ENA primary metagenome ERZ780149 (study PRJEB29588, sample SAMEA2153852) | human gut metagenome | biome: human gut; feature: human-associated habitat; material: faeces | place: Denmark | collected 2008/2010 ... | reverse complement strand
CCGTGTCTTTTTTCATTGGTCGGAGTGGCTCGTCTATAACTATCAGTGACGCGATTTGCAATCAAATCCGATATCCGAATACTTTTTTGCGCTTGCGACATGTGTGCATACGTGGTATTATTGGAAAAGAGGTACATATGAACGCATTGACACTTGTACATAACGTCATTTCTTCAAAAGTGAAGAAGGGTGACTTTTGCATTGACGCGACGGCGGGGCGCGGTTTCGACACGGCTTTTTTGTGCGAAACCGTGGGAAAAGAGGGCAAAGTAATTGCTTTCGATATTCAACAAAGCGCGATAGACAGCACAAAAGCGTTGCTTGATGGCAAAAACCTTCAAGCAGACGTTATTCTCGCATCCCACGCGGATATGGATAAGTACGCCGAGAAGGAAAGCGTGGATTGTATCGTGTTTAATCTCGGATATTTGCCAAAGGGGGACCATAGTATTTATACGCGTTTCGAGTCCACAAAAGAGGCAATCGAAAAGGGGCTCGATTTGCTAAAAAGAGGCGGTTTGATGTGCGTTTCCGTGTATTACGGCGGGGATAGCGGATACGAGGAAAAGGACGCGCTTTTGCCCTTTTTGAAATCGCTTGACGACGAGAAATATCAAGTGCTTGCAACTTTCTTTTACAACTGGAAGAAAGATCCGCCCATACCGATTTTCATCATCAAAAACTAAAGGGAGGCGGATTATGAACGTTTTATTCGTGTGTTCTTCAAACGTGTGTCGCAGTCCATACTGCGAGTTTTTGTTGCGCCGTCTCGTAAATAACGACGAACGGCTCAAAGGCAAGGTCAACGTATGCTCTTCCGCCGTGTTCAATCGTAGCAAAAAGATTTTTCCCAAAGCGGTGGATATTCTTGTGCGAGAGGGCTTTGACCGAGACGAGGTGCTTGCGCACAAACCGTCTTTTAAGGACGATAAGGAGAGATTCGAAAAGGCGGACGTCATTATAGGCATGTCCAAAATGCACGGATTGATGACGCCAAAAAAATATAGGGGAAAATACCGCACGCTCTCGGAAATCGCAACGGGAAAATACTCTCCCGTCCCCGATCCGTTTCTTGCCACGTCGCAAGAGTCCTACGATAAAACGATGGCGGTGCTCAAAGACTACGTGTACAAATATTATCAAAAGCTGAAAGAGACAATTTGATTGTTTAGAATGCAGATAAACACATTCGGAAAAATGTGCGGTTACTATACGTTTGTCTGTTACTTTATGAAATATTAAGAAATTTTTTTTATAAATTATTTGACGGTATGTTTTGTAAACGTTTAATATAAGAATATCCGACAGATAGTTGGGGAGTCCTTTCACAAACTTTGCCTTGAAAGCATATCAAGGTTTATAAATATATCGGCAGGTTGAGTCAATGAAAAAATTTGTTTGCATATTTGCGGTGATTATCGTGCTTTGCTCATGCACGCTGTTTTTTGTTGCGTGCAATAAAGAAGAAGTTATCGCGCCGACGGGTGATTTTCTCGCCGACGTGGCAAAGATAAGTACGCGTCCCGATTACGAAAGTATATTCAGCGACGGAGACGTTGCGCTTATACAAAAGGCGGTTGACGGCAGTGCGACCGCAGACGAGATGAAAGACGCCGTTTTGGCTCTTTACAACACTGCAAACAGAAGCAGAATAAGCGAAAACAAGGGCTTGTCGCTTATGGTGCAAGACTCGCTCGGCGGAAACAAAATGGGCAGGGTTTATATGCACGGTTTCACTCTCCAAAAGGGTGATAAATGGTATTATCAACTTGCTTCGCAAGCGGCGGAAGGAGACGTCGCCGGTTTTGAGGGATTTGCGGAACTTTTGAGTCCTATCGCGGGCAATTTGCAAGTTGCGTATACGAGCGGCGACGGCAAATATCATTACGCTTATATTATGGGTTCCGACACGCAACTCGATTGCTCTCCCGCGACGTTCCCGTATGCGACGTACATCATTCCCGAGGGGGACGAACCGGTGGTTTACGACAGCTTCGAGGCCTATCAGGCGGAAAGAAACTGCCGTGACAGTCAACTCGAACTCAACAATATGCGTATATACAAATCATTGCTCAACGACGATGGATTGAGCATAGAATATGACGCAAGTCAAAAATTTTATACGCTTAAATTTTCCATTAATTGCACAAATCAAAAGAGTGCGGAGTTTTTGGACTTCCAAGAGATGTCAAGACGCGACCTCGATACGGGTACCTTCCTCAAAATCAACAATACGATAGTGGGATGGCGCGCGGAAGTAGAAGTGTGGGACAACGGCTACGTCAAGGCGTTCCGTTCCTATGAGAACTGGATTATGAGAGTCCTCGGACAAAATATCGACTCAAATCCGCAAAACGAATTCGAGTATTTGTGGAAAGCGGACGAAATTGTGGAAGTCATCAGCCAAGACGAGAAAATTCAGTCTATTATGGAAACCTATCTCGGTGCTTCCGACGAGGAAATCATCGAGCACGCAATCGAGTATTACAGCGACCCGCAAAGCGTGTACGTATTTGATTGGTTTACGTTCTGGATTGCGCTCGGAGCATCCATTCTCGGCGCGATTATAGTGGTAATCATCGTCCTTGCAATCCTCGTAAAAGTCGGCAAATTGCCCAAGCTTAAAGCCGCGCTCGAACGTATGGCGCAAAAGGACAGAGAACGCCGTCAAGCCATTAAAGACCAAGACGCCATAGACAAAGAGGAGAAAAGGGAACGCAAAATCGAGAAGAAAGATGCAAGGGCGGAAAAGCGTGAAGAAAAGCGCGAAGCAAGGGCCGAGAAACACGGTGAAAGCGTTCAAAACGACGAATATACGTCGATAGATAACTGTTTTGTCGAAAATACGACCAATAGCGACGATACGTCGGATAGATAATAAAAAAGCGCGCCCAATTAAAAACGGGCGTGTTTTTTTTTGGAAAAAGAGATATTGACACATTGATTTATTCAAGGTAGAATATATAAGTATTGTGCATATAGTGCGCAAAATACGGGATGAAGGGAATTTTATGCAAAAGAAAATTGTCGGTTTGACGCTTTGCGTCGTGATATGTCTTGCTTGCGCTCTCGGTATGGTCGCTTGCAACAATGACGAAGGTAACGCAGTAGACGTGGAATTTGCACTTCCGATAGGCTCTCGTCCGTCTTACGCTTCGCTTTTTTCGGCGGAAGATAAGGCTTTGCTTGACAAGGCGGTTGCGGGAAACGCCACCGACGAGGAAATGAAAGAAGCGGTTATGGTGCTTTATAATACCGCAAATTATAGCCGTATCAACACGGCAAAGTCGCTCGTGGTGCAAGAGAGTTTGGCAAATCCCAAGAATAAATTTGCCGCACTTGCAACTATCAAGATGCACGCGGTCAACCTCCGCAACGGTGACAAGTGGTATTATCAGCTTGCAACCAACGTCGACGCGGGTGATCCGACACTCAACGCAATGTTCTCTATATGGTCGGGATATCTAAAAGTCGGTTACTGCAAAGGCACTGACGACAACGGTGACGGTGAGCTCGATTACTATTATTTCGGCGAAGTCGGCGCGGATTACAACTGCGACGTTTCACTCGGCACTTTCCCCTATGCGACCATCACTTTCCCCGAAGGCACAAAACCTTTCCAAGAGTCTATGACGCTCGCCGAGTTTAACTACGAGCTCAACGTCCTCAAAGAAATACACGAGATCAACAATATGGACTTCTGCAAAGAGATTATTGCGGACGGGGCAAAAATCACGTTTGAAAACAATATCTACAAAGTCGAATTTTCCGTAGATACCAACGCCGATTCGGAATTGCTTGCGAAATGGTTTGCAATGCCCAAAAAAGACATGGCGGTGGGCGGACAAACTCTCACCAAATACAACTATTACAACGCAACTTTGGAAGTGTGGGACAACGGCTACGCCAAGTATTTCGAGTCCAGCGCAGACAGAGAAGCGGGGATGGGAAGCGGTAGCCCCGTCGATAAATACGCTTACGTTTGGAACGATGATGAAATCGTTGACATCGTTTGCACCGATACCGCAATCGCGGAATATAACGAAAACAGTGTCAGAAACGAGCGAGTAGACAGTATTGACAAGTGCTTGGAGTTCTACACCGATCACGACCACTTCCAATTTGTCGCAAGAAAACTCAATGTCTTTGAGGTTGCAGGCATAGTGATCGGATGCATCGTTGCGGTAGTTATCGCAATCGTCGTGACCATCGAAGTGCTTGTCAAGAAAGGCAAACTTCCTAAACTCGCACAGCGCAGGGCGGACGCTAAGGCAAAACGCCTTGCCAAAAAGAGAGCCAAAAACGGTTTGAGCGAAGATGCGCAAGAGGCACAAAACTCAATAGACGACGTAGTTGCGGACGAGAATAACGCCGAAAATAACGAATTTAATAACGGCGCGCAAGACGACGAGGCGGAAAAGAACGTTGCTGCCGACGCAATCATAATAGATTATTCCGATAGACTCGGTGACGGGACGGTTTTCGACGGCGACGAAGCGGTTGTATCGAGAAACGAAGAGTCTGTCGACGAGGCTTTCGGTGTTACACCGCACGATGCAAAAGTAGATGAAGATAAGGAAAATCGATAATCTAATGAGATAAAAAGACAAATATCGATACTATTTTGAAATAATTGCACCTATAGGTGCAATTATTTTTATATTGGGTCTTTTTTTCTTGGGAAAAGTGTAGTATAATATTATAGCAAAAATAATACGCGCACGTGTCGCGTACGATAAAGGGGACAATTTTTATGAGAATGTACGACATCATCCGCAAAAAACGCGACGGCGGAGAACTTACGACGCAAGAAATCGATTTCTTCATCAAAGGCTATACGGATGGGAGTATTCCCGACTATCAGGCGTCGGCGTTGCTTATGGCAATTTTCTTTAAGGGAATGAGCTTCAGAGAGACGGCGGACTTGACTTTTGCCGTGCGTGACTCGGGACAAAAACTTGATTTTTCCGCCATTGACGGCATAAGAGTGGACAAGCATTCTACGGGCGGAGTGGGCGATAAAACGAGCCTTGTCGTTGCGCCTCTCGTTGCGTCCCTCGGTGTAAAAGTGGCAAAAATGAGCGGTAGAGGGCTCGGACATACGGGCGGAACTATAGACAAGTTGGAAGCCATTCCGGGATTTAGAACGGATTTGAGTGAACAAGAATTTCTTGACAACGTCAATAAAATCGGCGTTTGCATAGTCGGTCAAAACCGCGATCTCGCACCCGCCGACAAGAAGTTGTATGCGCTTCGCGACGTTACGGCAACGGTTGATTCTTTGCCGCTCGTCGTATCCAGCATTATGGGCAAAAAACTTGCCGCCGACGACGATTGTATAGTGCTCGACGTCAAGACGGGAAGCGGTGCTTTTGCAAAGACGCTCGAAGACAGCAGAAAACTTGCGTCCGTTATGGTGGAGATAGGAAAGCGCGCCGGCAAAAAAATGCTTGCGCTTATCACGGATATGGACAGACCTTTGGGCAATGCGATAGGCAACACGCTCGAAGTGAAAGAGGCAATCGACACTCTCAACGGTCACGGTCCGCAAGACTTTACGGAGATTTGTATGATACTTGCCGCAAATATGCTCTATCTTGCGGGCAAAGGAAGTATGGACGAGTGCGAAAACGCCGTAAAATGGGCAATCGAGGACAAAACCGCACTCGAAACGTTCAAACAAATGGTCGCGGCGCAAGGCGGAGACGTCGAGTGTATCGACAATCCCGACAAATTTGTCAAAGCACCGTTTGAAAAGGTCGTCAAAGCGACAAAGAACGGATATATTCACCACGTGGACACCGAGGGCTACGGCATCGCAAGTTTGCTTCTCGGCGCGGGCAGAAACACAAAAGAAGAAAGCATAGACTTCTCGGCGGGTATCGTGCTCTACAAGAAGACGGGCGACTACGTAAGAGAGGGCGAGCCTATCGCGATTATGTACACGTCCGACGAAAATCGATTTGAAAACGCCGAGCGCAAGTTTATCGAGTCCACGACTATTTGCGAGCAAAAGCCCGTTGACAGACCTATCGTGCTTGACAGGGTGGAATAATCGAAAAAGCAAAATATTTACCAAAGATATAAGGGAACGCAAATGGCAAAACTGTATTTTAAGTTCGGAGCAATGGGGTGCTCGAAAACCGCGCAGGCACTCATAACCAAGTTCAATTACGAAGAACGCGGTATGAAAGTTATGCTTATGAAGCCGGCGGTTGACAATCGCGACGGTGAAAGTGTCACTCGTTCGAGGATAGGGCTCAGCGCGCCTACGCTTGCGGTGTCACAAACGGAGGATTTGTACGCGCTTTACAAGAGAGATTATTCCTCTTGCAACGTCGTCATCGTGGACGAGTGCCAGTTTTTGACGCCCGAGCAAGTGGACCAACTCGGACAAATCGTCATCGACTTCAATATCCCCGTGCTTTGTTTCGGACTTGCCACGGATTTTACCACGCACATGTTCCCTGGAAGCAAACGCTTGTTTGAAATCGCGGAGTCAATAAGCGAAATTAAGTCCGTGTGCAAATGCGGTGCAAAAGCCACCGTCAACGCGCGTATTGACGACCACGGCAATATAGTGTTCAAGGGTGAGCAGGTTTGCCTTGGCGGAAACGACCGCTATGTTGCAATGTGTCGCAAGTGCTGGCTTAAAAAGAAAGCCGAACAAGAAGCCAAGGGGCTTTATCTGTGAGGTGAGTATGAACAATATCGTTATAGGCATAGCAGGCGGTACGGGAAGCGGAAAGACCACTCTTGCAAGGCGTATACACAAGGCGTTCGGAGACAATTCGGCAATGCTCAGTATGGACTGTTATTACAAGTCCAACGACAATCTAACCTTCGAGGAGCGTTGCAAGATCAACTACGACCACCCGGATTCTTTGGACGTTGATTTGCTCATAGATCATCTTTCCAAGCTCAAAAACGGAGAGACGGTCTTTCGTCCGACTTACGACTTTTCTCATCACTGCCGTACGGACGAGTGGATAGAAACCAAGAGCGCAAGAGTTATAATCCTCGAAGGCATTATGGCTTTTCAAAATCCGCAAATCGTGGATATGCTCGACATCAAGATATACGTCGACACCGACGCGGACGTGCGTATAATAAGAAGAATAATGCGTGACGTCAACGAAAGAGGCAGAAGTCTCGAATCCGTTGTCAAGCAATATCTCACCACGGTCAAACCCATGCACGAACATTTTATAGAACCGTCCAAGCGTCTTGCTGACATCATAGTGCCCGAAGGCGGACACAACAACGTCGCTTACGAGATGATTGTCAACGCGATTTTGAAAAGAATAAGCGAATGAGCGTAAAACACGAAAAGTGTTGCAAAATGCCGAAAATGCACTGAAATCGTCGAAAAAGTCGAAATATTAGGTGTGTAAAAACACGAATAGTGTTGTAAAATACGATGTTTTGGCAAAACACGAAAAGTGTATTATAGGGAAAATAACCAAAAACGTATATACGAGGTAAAAAATGAATATACAATTGAAAATATCCGACGAAGTGAAAAAAGCACTCGAAGAGGGCAAACCCGTAGTTGCGTTGGAGTCAACGATTATATCACACGGCATGCCTTATCCCAAGAACGTGCAAACCGCACTCACCGTTGAGCAAACCGTAAGAGACAACGGCGCGGTGCCTGCGACTATCGCCATCATTAAAGGTGTATGCACGGTGGGCTGTTCCGAAGAAGAAATAGAGTATCTCGGCAAGGCGGGACTTTCCGTCACCAAGACGAGCAGACGCGATATTCCTGTCGTAGTCGCAAAAGGAATTGACGGAGCGACTACGGTTGCGTCCACTATGATACTTGCCTCAATGGCGGGCATCAAAGTATTTGCAACAGGCGGTATCGGAGGTGTGCATAGAGGCGCGCAAGAAACTATGGATATATCCGCCGACCTTGAAGAACTTGCTCGCACGCCCGTCAACGTCGTGTGTGCCGGAGCAAAAAGTATACTCGATTTGGGATTGACTCTCGAATATCTCGAAACAAAGGGCGTTGCCGTCATCGGATATCAAACGAACGAACTTCCTGCGTTCTTTACACGCAGAAGCGGATTCAAAGTGCCTATGCGTATGGACTCTCCCGACGAAATCGCAAGTGCGATACACGCCAAGGACGCTTTGGGTTTGGGTGGCGGTATGCTTATATGCAATCCTATTCCCGAGCAGTATTCAATGGACGCCGACTATATCGAGAGCGTTATACAAGAGGCCGTGAGCGAGGCAAACGCTCTCGGTGTAAAAGGCAAAGACATCACTCCGTTTTTGCTTGACAAAATACAAAAAATCACGGGCGGAGAGAGCCTTGAAAGCAATATAAAACTCGTGCTTAACAACGCGGTGCTTGCTTCAAAAGTCGCAACCGAACTCTCTCGTCTTGAAAATAATAAGTGAGGTATACTATGGATATCAAAGATATTTTGAGCAAATGCGATCACACTCTTCTTTCTCAAACCGCAACGTGGGAAGATATCAAAGCAATATGCGATGACGGTATGAAGTACCACACGGCGTCCGTTTGCATACCCCCGTGCTACGTGAAAGAAGCAAAAGAGTACGTAGGAGACCGCCTTGCGATATGCACGGTTATAGGTTTCCCCAACGGCTACAACACCACCGCCGTCAAGAATTTTGAAACCGCGGACGCACTCAAAAACGGTGCGGACGAAATCGATATGGTCATCAATATCGGTGCGCTCAAAGCGGGCAACTATCAATATGTCGAGGACGAAATCAAAACGCTCAAACAAACATGCGGAGACAAAATCCTCAAAGTCATCATCGAGACTTGCTTGCTCACGGACGATGAAAAAATCAAGATGTGCGAAATCGTAACGCGCGCGGGCGCGGACTTTATAAAGACGTCCACGGGCTTTTCAAAGTCGGGCGCAACTTTTGACGATATCAAACTTTTCTCAAAGCATATCGGCAAAAACGTGCGTATGAAAGCGGCGGGCGGTATCTCGTCAATAGAAGACGCAGAAGAGTTTGTAAGACTCGGTGCGGAAAGACTCGGCACGAGCCGTATCGTCAAAATCGTCAAAAAGCAAGAAGCAGACGGTCAATACTAATTGTGAATATATGCGACTTCGTGCATACGAGGTCACATAAATATATGCGCATAGATAAATATGTGCAAATCGCACGAAAAGGCGTTTATCAACGTATTTGCATACGTTAAAATGCACATTCGTGCAACAAATACAAATTATATGGAGGGAAAAATATGTCAGTTCCAACCCCACACATTACGGCAAAACTCGGTGATTTCGCAGATACCGTTCTTATGCCGGGCGATCCGCTTCGCTCCAAATTTATTGCGGAAAATTTTCTTGAAAACGCCACTTTGGTCAACAATGTAAGAGGCGTCAACGGCTACACGGGCTATTACAAGGGCAAGAGAGTGTCCGTTATGGCTTCCGGTATGGGACAGCCCGCAATCGGCATTTATTCGTATGAATTGTACAATTTTTACGACGTCAAAAACATTATCCGCATAGGCTCTTGCGGTTCGTTTGACAAAGACTTGCACGCAAAGGACATCATCATTGCAATGGGAGCTTGCACCAACGGTAACTACGCAATGCAATACAATCTCCCCGGCACATTCTGTCCGATAGCCGACTTCGACCTTGTACGCAGAGCGGCGGAAATTTGCGAAAGAGAGGGCGTCAACTACAAGGTGGGCAACATCTTCTCGTCGGATACTTTCTACGACGACGCAAACAGCGGTATGCAATGGGCAAAGATGGGCGTTCTCGGCGTCGAGATGGAGTCCGCCGCACTTTATTGCAACGCTGCGCGCGCAGGCAAAAAAGCACTTTGTATTTGCACCGTTTCGGACAGTTTCATTTATCCCGAAGAAAACACCACGGCGGAAGAAAGACAAAATTCTTTCACCAAAATGATGGAAATCGCGCTCGAACTTGCATAAATCGAGCACGAAAAGCAACATATTATCATTGATAAGAGGTGAATATGAGCAAAAGAGTATTTATTATCGTTCTTGACAGTTGCGGTTGCGGTGAAATGCCCGACTCGTATCTTTGGCACGACGAGGGGAGCAACACTCTCGGCGCAATAAGAAAGGACGAGCATTTTGATTGTCCGAATCTTGTAAATCTCGGTCTTTTCAACATCGAGGGTGTGGGCGGAGGCGTATCCGACCCCAAAGGAAGTTTTGCAAGATTGAAAGAGACGTCTATGGGAAAAGATACCACCATAGGACACTGGGAAATCGCAGGTATAATCTCTCCAAAACCGCTTCCGACCTATCCGAACGGTTTTCCCGAGGACGTTATCGAGGAATTTGAAAAGCGTACGGGCAGAAAAGTGCTTTGCAACAAGCCTTATTCCGGTACGGAAGTCATAAAAGACTACGGTGAAGAACATATTAAGACGGGCGCGCTCATCGTCTATACGTCGGCGGACAGCGTTTTCCAAATCGCGGCGCACGAGGACGTCGTTCCCGTACCCGAGCTTTACCGCTATTGTCAAATCGCAAGAGATATGCTTCAAGGAGAACACTGCGTCGGCAGAGTCATCGCTCGTCCGTTCACGGGAGAGTGGCCGTTTACGCGCACTTCCAACCGACACGATTATTCCTTGATACCTCCGCACACCACTATGCTTGACGTGCTAAAAAAGCATAATCTTGCCACGATATCCGTCGGCAAAATCTACGATATCTTCGCGGGCAAGAGCGTAAGCGAGTCCAACCGCACGACGTCCAATGCCAACGGTATGGAAGTGACGCTCGATATCCAAAAGCGCGATTTCGAAGGCTTGTGCTTTGTCAATTTGGTGGATTTCGATATGAAATACGGTCATCGCAACGACATCGTCGGTTATGCAAGCGCAATGACGGAATTTGACCGCTATCTCGGCGAATTTTTGAAGAATATGCGCGCGGACGATATGCTTATCATCACGGCAGACCACGGTTGCGATCCGTCCACACCGTCCACCGACCATTCGCGTGAATACGTGCCTATGATAGTCTGCGGAGACGGCATCAAAGCGGGCGTCGACCTCGGCACGAGAAGCACGTTTGCGGATATCTCTGCAACGGTGCTTGACTATCTCGGCGTGGACAAAGAGGACACAGCGGGTGAAAGTTTCCTCTCAAAAGTCGAAAAATAACTTTTGAATATGCCAAATGAGGTGAATTATGACAGATTATAAAAGACTTATGACGCGTGCAAACGAAATGCGCGCCTTCTCGTATGTACCTTATTCGCACTACCGCGTGGGTGCGGTGCTCGTTGGTAAAAGCGGAAAAGAATACACGGGGTGCAATCTCGAAAATGCTGCTTATTCTCCGTCGATATGTGCCGAGCGCACGGCGTTTGCAAAAGCGGTGAGCGAGGGTGAGAAAGAGTTTAAGTGCATAGCAGTAGTAGGCGGAAGGGAAGGCGAAATATCCCCGGACTGTTCCCCTTGCGGTGTATGCCGTCAAGTTATGGCGGAGTTTTGCGATGCGGATTTTGAAGTGATACTCGGCACTCCCGACGATTTCAAAGTGTACAAATTAAGCGATATTTTGCCTTTGACTTTTACAAGCAAAGAGTTGTGATAAAGCAAATTGAAACAAAAGACGATTGCGTGTCGCGCAATCGTCTTTTTTTATCATAATTAAATTTTACGGTGATTTTATTATTGCTTGTTGAGCATCGCAAAGTTTTGTTTGTTTTGCTTGTAGAGGTTTTTGAACACTTCGAAGCCTTTGTCGTAGACTTTATCTTTCAACTCAAAGTTGGGGTTAAACGTCTTTTTTGCGGGGATAAACTTCTTTATTTCGTCAAAAGAGGGAATAATGCCCATTCCGACGCCGACGCAAGCGGCAGCACCCACGGCACCCACGTTTTGAGGGTTGTCAACGGTTTCGATGACGTGTCCCGTGATATCGGCAAGCACTTGGCAAGTGAAGTCGGAAAGCGCACCGCCACCGACAAATCTTATGACGTCGGAGGGTTTGACTTTCTTTGCCGAGGCTTCGAGCATCCAACGCTTGTGATAGCATATACCTTCGAGCACGGCACGGATAAGTTCCGTCTTGCCTGTTTCTAAGCTTATGTTGAAGAACATGCCTCTTGCGTTGGGGTCTTCAAACGGGCAACGGTTGCCGTGTAGCCACGGCGTGAAGATAACTCCGCCACAACCCGCGGGAATCTTGCCGACGATTTCCGTCATATAAGAGAAGAGACTGAGGTACTTGCTTTCAAAATCCTCGGCAATATGTGTCTTTTGTACGTAAATTCCGCACTCGTCCAAAGCGATGTGGTCCTTTACCCATTCAAAGCATTTGCCCGACGTTTCGAGCTCGGCAAAATAATTGTATTTTTGAGGTTGTGCCGCAACGACTGCCGCAATCATCGACGTTACGTCAACGGCGGGCTTGTCCGTAATCGTGCCAACCCAACCCGACGTTCCGCTGTAAATATGCGTATCGCCGACTGCCGTCGAGCCTGCGCCCACGCCGATGAGGTTTGCGTCCATACCACCGCCATAGACTTTGATACCACCCACGACGCCGAGTTCCTCCGCTGCTTTTTCGGTGAGCTCACCCGCGCATTCCGTGGATTCGATAAGGCGGGGAAGATGCGCCATATTTATGCCGAACATTTTGCACATCGTTTTGCTGAAACATTTGTGTTTGAGGTCATAAAGCATAGTGCCGAACGCAGAGTCGTGAGTCATAACGAACTCACCCGTCATACGAGCAATCAAATACTCCTTGACATCGAGCCATTTATATACGCGGGCGAAGTTGTCCGGTTCATTGTTTTTGAGCCAGTTGTATTTCCAAAGCGGGTCTTTTACGCTGAGCGGTGCGGCACCTGTGATTGCCAAAGATTTGAGCAAACGACCAAGGTTTGCGCCCTCGACTTGCAAGCCGAATTTGATGCCGTCCTTGATTTCTTTGGTGGCGCGTTGGTCCATATAACTGAACGCGCGGTGAACGGGGACGCCGTCCTTGTCAACGAGCACCAAACCTTGCGCTTGCGAGCAGAAAGAGATGCCTTCCACTTGGTCGGGGAGTACGTCGCAGTCCTCGAAAATGCGACGAGTGGTTTGTACCATAGCATCCCACCATTCTTGCGGGTCTTGTTCCGCTCCGCCGTTGTCAAGCACGTAAAGATTGTAGCCTTGCGATGCCGATTTGATTATTTTGATACATTGATCGATTTCGATAAGACAAGTTTTGATACCGGTTGTGCCTACGTCGTAGGCAAGGACGAATTTTCCCATAAACCACCTTATTTTTAGGATAAAAATATTATAACACAAGCAAAAAATCGTGTAAATAGTCAATTTTTTTGTTCAATAAGATTTTATGGGGTTAAGACGTAATTTTTTATACAACTATGAAAATTTGTATTATTTTCTCGATTATTTTACGAGTTTTGAAGCGCGCAAAGCAAGCACGATAGGAGGAACGAGAAGTGAAAACGCAACCACTTCGATTGCGAAATTGAATCCGAACCACGCAAGTACGTAATCCACCGTGACCACGGTGTTTTGTGCAATAGACGTGTTATTGAAAAAGACGAGAGTGAATATCGCAACGAACAGCGTGTTGGTGACGACGCCTATTGCCGTCGATACAGCGTATATAATTTGGTGTATGACGGTGTCCGTCGCTTGGTATTTCTTTTGGGATTTTGAAACGATTATACTATGCTCTGCATGAGCGATATCCGATTGAGAAACGTCGTTTGAAGGTGAATTGTCATTTTGCAAACGCTCGTCTACGTCGTCGGTTTTGCCGTTTGCGTCGCCTATAAGTCTTTGATATTCGTAGGAATGACGGCGTGCAAACGCGGTTTTGAAAATTGCCTTTTCAAGACCTGCTCTCGTAAGATACGTAGTTACCGCAATCAAGAAACGAGGCAAAATACAAACGAGCGGATTTTGAAAAATAGGTGCGACGGGGGACGCGGCTTTGGTGGTGAACCACGCAATATAGTTGATAAGTCCCATCGCAAGTCCCATAATTGCGGACGACTTGAAATCGCAACAACAAGCGACGATGAGAGTGGGCAAAATCATCAACGCAAGAGTTATCGTGCCGAATTGTACCGGCACGAAACAGAATATCGTCGTCAACGCAAGCATAAGTGCGAGAAGACAAATGCGTTTGATTTTTTCAAGTCTCGAAGACTGATTTATCTTTCTCATCAATGCAAGATTATACCTTTTGTCGGCTATTTTGTCAAATCGTTTTCGTACAACGCGGGTCTTTCAAAACTGTGCAAAATCGAAGTTTTATCGTGTCAAAATCGACGATAAAACGCCGTTTTCGACAAAGAATAGTTTTGACACATTTCGACGACAAAAACGCATTTTTGACTTTTTGCACCACGCAAAGCAAGTTTTTCGCGGGGTGTAAGAGGTATAATGCGAGTATGAGAACAAGGACTTTGAACGCTCGAAAAAGAAGTATTGATTTTGCCGATTTCAAACCGTCGGTCAAGACCGCAATAACGGTATCTGCTCAATGGCTTGCAATATTTTTGTTTGCGTCGGTGGATAAGTTCGGCTACGCGCTGTCGCTTGCGCTTGTATGCGGACTGGTATTTGCACGCCAAAACGTACTCGTGCTTGCGCCGTGTTTTATCATTGCTAATTGCACGTTTGTGCTGTCGTGGTTTATGTTACTTTACACGTGCGCGCCCGTGCTGTTGTTATTCGGACTATACGCGCTTTTCTTCAAACTCAAAAAGAACGTCCCGCTCTGGTCGGTTGCGCTCGTTGCGCTCGTAGGTATGATACCGTATGCGGTATGTTCGTGCTTGTTTGAAAAGGATTATCTGCTCGTCGGTATAAGTCTAATCGTGACGGCGGTTTTCACGTTTTGCCAAGGCATAAGCGCGTACGCGGTGTTCGTAAGAGGCGCATTCCACAAGGCAACTATTGACGAGAAGATATGCTCGGCAGTGGTGCTTTGCGCAACGGGATATGCGCTTGCTGGCGTGGGCGGGTACGGGTTTTACGCCTATCACGCGGTGCTTGCATTCGGAATTTTGGCGTGCTCTGTGTGCTTCAAGCCGAGCGTCACGCTTCTTTACGGCGTGCTTATGGGGCTTGGCGCGACGATAAAATTCGGCGGTGCGGAGTGGATGGGGGTTGCCGTTGCGACTGCTGCCGTTGCGGTGGCGTTTTCACCGTTCACAAAATGGTCGTCCGCTCTTGCGATGCTTGCAATCGAGGGTATATGGTGGTTGCTTTCGGTATACTCCGGCGCGGGATGGCAATCGCTTATAACGGTGGCGGTTGGCATAATCTCGTGCTTGTGTATCCCAAAAAGTGCGATTGCAAAAGTGAAAAGTCGCACTGCTTCTGACAATCGTCATGCTTATGCGGGTGTGGTGAACAGGCGCAGCAGAGAGATTGCGTTTCGACTGTCGTCGGCAAGCGACGTTTTTTACGATATGTCCAAAAATCTCGAAAAAATCGCGCAATCGACCTCCGATTGCTCACCAGAAAAACTTGCAAAAGAGGTGGCAAGGAATTTTTGCGGAAAGTGTCGAGAAAGAGAAAGTTGTTTCGGAGCGCTCGGCTCGGATACTTCGAGTGTAATCCAACCTATGGCGGACGCCGCACTCAATCGCGGTAGGGTTACGATACTCGATATGCCCCCGTTCGTCACGGGGCGTTGCGCAAATATGCACTCGCTCGCGTCCGTAATCAACAGTACGGCGCAAGCGTACAAACAGCGTGTGAGCGAGGCGCAAAATCTTGCATTGTGCAAGAGTATGATGGCGGAGCAATTTGCAGGCGTTTCGCTCGTTTTGGATTCGCTTGCCACGGAGAGTGCGGGACAAATCAATTTTGCAAACGACGGGGTTGAAATACTCAAAAGCGACCTATTAAAGCACAATATCGTCGCAAGCGAGGTTGTGATAAGCGGAAGCGGGAACGATATGAAAGTCACTATGACCGTGCGTGCAAACGATGCGCAAAAGGCGGTTTTGCCTCGCATAGTGTCCCGCAATCTTCACGCCAATATAGAGGTTGAAAAGGTTGCGGAACGGGGTGACGGGCGACTCGTTTATCTTGCAGTCGCACCGTGTTTCGAGGTGGCGTACGGTATAGCGCAAAAGCGGTACGACGACGAGGCGTGCGGTGATACGATAAGCGTGCTTTGTCCGTCTCGCAACAGTCGGCTTTTTGCGATTTGCGACGGTATGGGACACGGCAAAGAGGCAAGCGAGGCAAGCGGGAACGCAGTGAATATGATTGAAAGTTTTTATAGAGCGGGCATTGAAAGTCCCATTACGCTCAGCCTCGTCAACAAACTGCTCAAATTGAGTTTTGACGACGTTTTTTCCACCCTCGATATCGCGGTGGTGGATATGCAGTCGGGCGGTCTCGACATCGTAAAACTCGGCGCGGCGTCAAGTTTCATTATCCGCAAGGAGAATATCGAGATGCTATCTTGCGCTTGCGCGCCGATGGGTATCCTCGACGATGTTGAAAGTATCACGTCGAGATATCAACTTTACGACGGAGATATGCTTCTTATGATGAGCGACGGAGTTTTCGACGTGCTCGAATCGAGCGGGATTGCCGAGATGATTGACAATCTTTCCACTCAAAATCCGCAGACGCTTGCCGACGAAATTTTGAAAAAGGCACTCGAAAACGGCGCAAACGACGATTGCACGGTGCTTGCTTTGCGATTGTTTGCGGTATAGTTGTTGTGTTTTGAAGTTTTTTGCTGTATAATCGAAAATATGGCAAACGATATTCAAATATATTTGAATAATTTTTTTGACGAATACGGTTTTTCGGATAAGAAAATCGGTGTCGCTCTGAGCGGCGGAAGGGATTCCGTCGCGCTTGCCTATGCACTGAAAAAGGGTGGTTACGACGTGGTCGCAATCAACGTCGAACACGGCATACGCGGTGAAAACAGCCTAAAAGACAGTGCATTCGTGCGTGATTTTTGCCAAAAATACGATATTGTGCTTTATCAAGAGAGAGTCGATTCTTTGTCTTTTGCGCGCGACAACGGTTACACCGTCGAACAATCGGCAAGGATATTGCGATATCGAGTCTTTGAAAACGCGCTCGAAAAGGGAGTGTGCGATGTGGTTGCTCTTGCACATCATCAAGACGACCAAGCGGAAACTCTGCTTATGCGCATTATTCGAGGCACGGGCGTAAACGGGCTTTGCGGTATGAGAGCGGTGAGAGGGAAATATATCCGTCCGCTTTTGGACTGTTCGAGGGAAGAAATCGACGAGTACGTGGCACAAAACGGCATAGATTACGTGGACGACGAGACCAATTTTTGCACGGATTACACTCGCAATTATTTGCGCGCGGAACTCGCCGAACTTAAAAAACGCTTTCCGTCAATTTGCAGAAATATGGCTCGCCTTTCGCAAAACGCAGTGGAGGAAGAGGACTTCGTAAACGAGTTTATTCCGAGCGTAGAGGCAAAAGACGGTGAAGTGCGCCTAAACGTTTGCGACCTTGAAAACGATTTCGTGGCAAAAAGGCTTATCGTCAAGGCGGTCAACGCGCTGGGCGTCACGCAAGATATAGAAAGCAGACATTTTCCGCTCGTGCTTGCGCTAAAAGGTGCGCAAAACGGCAAAATGATTGAACTTACGCACGGAATTTGCGTACACAAGGACTTAGACGCGCTCGTTTTTACGAAAGACGAGAACTTGGTCAAAACAAGTCAAACTCAGTTTGAAGTGCACGATTTCGACAACTTCGGCGCGAGCGTGCAACGCTCCGATAGGGAAGAGTACGAGGCGCAAAAGGGCAAAGGCGCGCTTTTTGTCGATGGGGACAAAATAGGGCCAAACGCCGTTCTGAGATATAGAAAAGACGGTGATTTTATAGAAAAATTCGGTGGCGGAAGGAAGAGCCTCGGTGACTTTCTTACGGATAAGAAAATTCCGCTACGCAAAAGAGATACGCTCGTGTTGCTTGCGAGCGGTGACGAGGTTTTGGCGGTTTTCGGCGTGGAAATCTCAAAAAAGGTCGCAATCGACGACAATACGAAAAATATATTGAAACTTACGAAAAAATAAACGTGTGTACCGAAAATGCACTGCAATAAATATTATACTTATCGCAAGAGGTCAAGATGTACGGAAAAGAAATCAAAAAAGTGCTTATCACAAAAGACGAAATCGCAAAACGCGTTGCCGAACTCGGTGAACAAATCAACCGCGATTATGCGGGTGAGGCGGTCACTCTCGTTTGCACTTTGAGAGGTGCAAGCATATTCTTTGCGGACTTGGTGAGAGAACTCACGGGGGACGTCGAGATAGATTTTATCGCGGTGTCAAGTTACGGCGCGGGCACGAAATCCAGCGGTGAAGTGAAGATGATAAAGGACTTGTCCGAGCCTATAAAAGACAAAAACGTGATAATCGTGGAGGACATTATCGACACGGGAATCACGCTTTGCTATCTCAAAAGATTGCTTGAAGCGCGCGCTCCCAAATCGTTAAAAGTGTGCGCTCTTTTGGATAAACCTTCCCGTCGCAAAGTCGACTTCAAAGGCGACTATATCGGCTTTGAGATAGAGAACGAATTTGTAGTAGGATACGGTCTCGACTACAATGAGAAAATGAGAAATTTCAAAGACGTGTGCGTGCTTGCACCCGAGGTCTATGGCGGTTGAAACGACTGCAAAACTAAATAGACTTGCAACGCTTTTTGCACCGTACGCCACGCTGTATACCGTGGGCGGTTGCGTGCGCGATAAATTGCTCGGCACGGTGTGCTTCGATATCGATATTTGTTCCAAACTGACGGTTGACGAAGTTAAAAGGATATTGTTAAATACCGATTTCGTCGTTTCCGATAAATGTTTGCGTATGGGCACGGTGCATATTTCAAGCGACGATTTTGTGGCGGAATACACCACTTTTCGCACGGATAGTTACGATAGAGACAGCGGAAAACATCACCCCGACCAAGTCAAATTCACCGATGATATTTTGCTTGACGCAAGGCGTAGGGACTTTAAATGCAACGCGCTTTACGAGGATATTTTGACGGGGAAAATCGTGGACGTTACGGGCGGTTTGCAAGATATAAAAAACAAGGTTATATCAACGGCGGATGACGCTCAAAACGTGTTCGAGGCGGACGGATTGCGAATACTGCGTATGGTGAGATTTGCAAGCGAACTCGGCTTCGAGATAGAGGCGCACACCTTTGACGTGGCAAAACAAAACGCGTGGCGCGTCAAGGACTTGGCCGTGGAGCGCATAAGAGAAGAACTTTGCAAAATCTTCGTTGCGGACACAAAACATAAAGAACTGATTTTACCCACTGCGCACGTAAAGGGGTTGCGACTTTTGGACGAGCTCGGACTCGTAGATATGCTACTTCCCGAACTCTCCGCACTCAAAGGATTGGAACAGCCCAAAAAGTATCACTTGTACGACGCGTACGAGCATAGCGTAAAGGCGTACGAAGTCGCTCCGCAGAATATTAGGTTTTGCGCGCTTATGCACGATATAGGCAAAGCCGAGGCGGTGAAAAGATACGGAAATATGCACGGGCACGACGTTATCGGCGCGGAGATGATGAAAAGCGTGTGCGATAGGTTGAAATTTTCCACCGCTTACACCAAGCGTGCGGTTAGGCTGGTAAGGTGGCATATGGTAGACCTTGCGGGGGATATGTCCGAAAACAAACTACGCAGGTTCGTTGCAAAAAATATGGATATCGTCGACGATTTGTGCGCGCTTATGCGCGCGGACGCAATCGCTTCTTGCGGGCGCTACGATAAAGAAAATAGAATTGCGCTCGTGGCAAAAGAGCTCAAAGAGGACGGAACTCCGCTTTGCATAAAGGACCTCAAAGTGAGCGGTGACGACCTCGTGAGGCTTGGCATAGAGGAAAAAGACCGCGGGAAAGTGCTTAACGCACTTTGGGAAGACACGGTGATGAACCCCGCGCTCAACGATAGAAATAAGGCTCTCGATTATATCGAAAGAATGAATAAAAAACTCAAAGAAGGGAAGGAAAAATGACGGGAATTTACGTGTTGCTTGCAATATGCGCCGTGTTGTCGCTTGCGTCGCTTGTGACGTGCGTCCTAATGCTCAAAAAGCGCGATGGCGGTGAAAAAGGCGTGACCATCGAGGAATATCGAGATGAAAACGCGCGCCTCAAAAACGATATCGATATGGATATCAAGATGGGAAATTCTATGCTCGCGGGCGCGATAAACGCTCAAAACGACAACGTTAAAGCGATGGGAGAGCGTATGGACAGATTTATGTACAATACGCAAAAGGGGCTTGAAGACGTCAAGACTACCACCGCTCAAAGCATTGCCAACTTGCGCCTCGCAAACGAGCAAAGCATAAAGGAAATGAAAGAGGACAACGCAAAGCAACTGGACAAAATGCGCGAAACCGTCGACGAAAAATTGAGTGCGACGCTTGAACAACGCTTCAATCAATCTTTCAAAATCGTCAACGACAGGCTCGAAGAAATCAATCGTACTTTCGGTGAATTGCAAAATTTGCAAACGGGAGTGAGCGACCTCAATCGCATTTTCAAAAACGTCAAAACGCGCGGTACGTGGGGTGAAGTCGCGCTTGAAAACTTGCTCGCGCAAATACTTGCTCCCGAGCAATATCAAAAGCAAGTGCGCATAAAACGCGGAAGCGACGATATGGTGGATTTCGTCATCAAAATGCCCGGCAAGGGTGACGAAGAAGTTATGTTGCCGATTGACGCAAAATTCCCCGTCGAGGACTACGCAAGGCTCGTCGAAGCGTCCGAAAAGGGCGACGCCGACGGCGTTGAAAGTGCAAGCAAGGCTTTGGCGGCAAGGGTAAAGAGCGAGGCTATGAGCATACGCGACAAGTACGTCGTTCCGCCTCGCACCACCGATTTTGCCATTATGTATTTGCCCACCGAAGGACTTTACGCCGAGGTAATAAGACGAGAAGGACTCGTAGAAGATATCCAAAACAAATATCGCATCGTCGTGTGCGGCCCGACCACGATTGCCGCGCTTCTCAACAGTTTGCAAATGGGATTCAGAAGCGTTGCGATAGAGAAGAGAAGCACGGAAATCGGCAAACTTTTGCAAAGTTTTATGAGCGATTTTGCGATGTTCACCAAGTACTTGCGCCAAACGGGAGACAGACTCGACAGCGTCAAAAAGTCGCTTGAAAATGCGGAAGAACGCACGCGTATTATCGGCAAAAAGCTCAACAAAGTCAATAGCCTTTCCGACGATAAAGGTCCTGATATGCAAGCACTTATAGACAGCGCCCCCGATGGCGAAATTACGTTTGAGGAAGATTACGACAATGAAGGCTGATTTGCATATTCATACAACGAAAAGCGACGGTTCGAAGACGCCTATCGAAGTGGTGCATTGGGCAAAAAATAAAGGGCTTGACGTGATGGCAATCACCGACCACGACAGTGTGGACGGGCTTGACGAGGGCAGAAAAGAGGCGGAAAAACTGGGTATAAAATTTGTTGACGGAATTGAACTCAGTACTTTCTCAACTTGCGAAATACACGTTTTAGGATACAATATCGACTACAAAAACCCCGATTTCGTGCAAGAATTGCGTGCAGTCAAGGATATGCGCAAGGATAGAAACAAACGCATCGCGCAAAAACTGCAAACACTCGGCATAGATATCGATATCGACTTTGACAGCGATGGCGTGGGGCGTATGAATATGGCTCGCGCAATGGTCAAAGCGGGATATTGTAAGGATACCAGCGAGGCTTTTGACAAGTATCTCGGGGTGGGTGCGAAAGCGTACTGCGAGTGTAGACGTTTGACACCCGTCGAGGCGGTGAAACTCATAAAAAAGCACGGCGGATTTGCATCCGTCGCGCACCCCAAAAAGTATCTCCTCGACAAACGTCTCGAACTGCTCTTGGGCGGGCTGAAACAGTTCGGTCTCGACGGCATAGAAATCAATTATCCCTCGCATACGGAACAAGACAAAATCGCATTCGGAAAACTTGCCGAAAAATACCGCCTTTTGCCGACCGGCGGGAGCGATTATCACGGAGACGAGGACAAGAATTTCGTCTACGACCTTGACCCGAGAACGGCAAAAAAGTTAATAAAGTAAACAAATAAAAATAGGCTCGACGAGCCTATTTTTTGTTGTGATTGAAAGTTTTGATATCAGTCGATTGATACTACGTCGTAGCCTGCGTCTTTTACGGCGGTTGTCAAAACCGAGTCGTCAACCGAGTTTGATAGGGTGACGACGGCAGATTTGTTTTCGAGCGAAACGTCTACGCCGTTTACGCCCTCAATGCTTTCGAGTGCTTTCTTTACGTGCGCTACGCAATGCGAGCACATCATTCCTTCGATTTTCAAAGTTTTGGTCATATTATTATCTCCTTTATCAGTGTTGCAAGCGGTTTGCGTTGCGACTGTATTATTATCGATTTTTGCGGATATTTGATTGTTTTTATCGTCCGCTTCAAGTGTGTTTTGGGACTTTTTCGATTGCTCTTTTGCCTTTTTATTGTCTTGCAAACGCGCCAAAATATTTGACGTGTCAAGTGTTACGGGGTGTTTGGAACGCATAGTGGGACGGTCGAGTTTGACGAGGTTGAGACGCAGTGCGTTGAGCACCACGCATACGCTTGAAAGGCTCATTGCCGCCGCACCTATCATCGGGGTGAGCGTGACGTTGACGGGGTCGAACGAGAGCGCACCCGCCGCAATCGGTATGCAAATCACGTTGTATATAAACGCCCAGAACAAGTTTTCTTTGATGTTGAGAAGTGTGCGCCTCGATAGCGTGATTGCCTTTGCGACATCCGCAAGAGAGGAGTGCATAAGCACCACGTCCGCGCTGTCTATCGCAATGTCCGTGCCCGCGCCGATAGCGATACCCACGTTCGCGCGAGTGAGGGCGGGAGCGTCGTTGACGCCGTCACCGACCATAATCACTTTGCCTTGCTCTTTGAGCACGGAAAGCACGAAATCTTTGTCTTCGGGAAGCACGTCGGATATAACCGCGTCCACACCGCATTCGTTTGCTACGGATTGCGCGGAGAGTGCGTTGTCACCCGTGAGCATAACCACTTTTACGCCCAGTTTGTGCATAGCCTCGATTGCCGAAACGCTGTCCTCTTTGAGTTGGTCGCGCACGGCAACGATACCTACGATTTTGCCGTCGAGAGCAAGGAAGAGAGGCGTTTTGCCTTGATGAGAAAGTGCGTTGAAATCGTCCTTGAAAACGGATACGTCAATACCTTCGTCCGTCATAAGAGAGGCGTTTCCGAGGAGCGCAACCTTGCCGTCGAGCGAGCCTTTTATGCCGTGTCCCGACAAGTTTTGGAAGTCGTCGGCAGGGGCGATTGCATCGGAAGAAATGGATTGCGCCTTGTCCAAAATTGCCGAAGCGATGGGGTGCGAACTGCCTTGTTCGAGGCGTGCGGAATAGTGGATAACGTCTTCTTGATTTAGTCCTTCAAAAGCCAAAATATCGGTGACTTCGGGCGTGCCTTTGGTGATAGTCCCCGTTTTGTCAAGCACGACTATATCCGTTTTGCCCGCCTCTTCGAGGGCGGTTGCAGTCTTGAAAAGTATGCCGTTTTTTGCGCCTTTTCCGTTGCCTACCATAATAGCCACCGGCGTTGCCAAACCGAGCGCACAAGGGCAACTTATGACCAAAACGCTGATGGCGTGTTTGAGAGAAATTTCAAGATTTTTTGTGACCGCAATCCATATTATGAAAACGACCAAAGCAACCAAAATGACACTTGGTACGAATATTCCCGACACTTTATCTGCCGCTTTTGCGATTGGAGCTTTTGACGACGACGCGTCCTCAACGAGTTTTACGATGCTCGCAAGAGTGGTGTCTTCGCCCACTTTGAGGGCTTTGACGGTGATAAAACCGTCTATGTCGGTAGTGCCCGAAACGACGTTTGAACCAACCGTTTTGTCCACCGGCATACTCTCACCCGTGACGGACGCTTCGTTGACCGAGCCCGAACCCGAGACAACCACGCCGTCCGCCGCAAAGTTCTCACCCGGGCGCACTATGAACAAGTCTCCCTCTTTGAGGTCGGAGAGCGGAATTTCCGCCTCTTGCTCGTCTTTGAGCACGCGCACCGTTTGGGGCGCAAGGTTCATAAGCCCTTTGATGGCGGAAGTGGTCTTGCCCTTGCTGTACGATTCCAGCGTTTTGCCGAGCGTGATGAGCGCAAGGATCATAGCCGCGGATTCGAAATAGAGATTGTGCACGAGGTGGTGCAAATGCTCGGGATGGACGCCCGCTTGAATCATAAGCGCGACGCTGTATATAAACGAGATACCGCTACCCATAGACACGAGAGTGTCCATATTGGGTGCTTTGTGGAATATCGCTTTGGTTCCGCTCACGAAGAATTTGCCGTTGATGATCATTATCACAAGCGACAAAGCAAGTTCGTATCCCGCAATTGCCATCGGGTTGGATTTGAAGCCTTCCGGCAACGGCCAATCCCACATCACCGCGCCCATAGACACGTACATAAGCGGGATAAGCAACACTATTGACACGATTAGGCGTATGAGCATTGCAAGGGTGGGGTTGATTTTTTCTTTCTTTTCCGACTTGTCGGAAGCAGGCGTCGCCTTGTAGCCCGCGTCCGAAACGGCTTTGGATATGTCCTTTGCGGTGACGGTGTCGTCGGTGGTGACCACCATAGAATTGGTCAAAAGGCTGACGCTGACTTCCTTTACGCCGTCAAGCGCACCCACGACCTTTTCCACGCGCGCACTGCACGCAGAGCAGGACATTCCCGATACGTTGAATTTCGTTTTTTCCATAGTTGTAGTATTGCCCTGAATATGTGAAGTTATTTTGTTTTCGATTGTTTTTGCGATTGATTGATACATGCGCCTTCGGCTAGATTCCCACGGTCACTTCGTTCCCTCTGAATGACAAGTGGAATATTCCGCAACTGCGCCAAAGGCGCAATATCACTTTTGGCGCAAGCCAAAAATATCACTCTCGCAAAGCGAGAATATCACTGCGCCAAAGGCGCAATATCACCCCGTGAGCGTAGGTCGCGTTATTTCAATTTCTTTACGAGGTCGACGGTTTCGTCGAGAATGGCGAGATTGCCGTCTTTGATATTTTCCACGACGCAAGTTTTGAGATGGTCGGACAGCACCATATATCCGAAACTTTGCAACGCGCTTTCCACCGCCGATAACTGTATGAGAATATCTCCGCAATATCGATTGTCGGCAAGCATATTTTTGATGCCTCCCAGTTGCCCGATTATGCGATTGAGCCTATCGTTGAGTGCTTTTTGCTCGCTTTCGGGACGCGGAGTGTGTTTGTGATGTTGACAACAACTGCAAGTATTTTCCATATTTACCTCTATACCCCCACAGGGTATGTTAAGTATAAGACCGTTGCGCGACGAATGTCAAGAGATTATGTGAGAAATGTTGCTTTGAGGAATATTCCACTTGTCATTCCGAGAAGCAACGAACGTTGCGCCGTGGGAATCTAGCGATAGCGAAATGCGCCTACGGCTAGATTGCCACGTCACTTTGTTCCTCGCAATGACAAGTGGTGGGACACCACACCCGATTTTCAATAAAAATATTAATCAAACGTACGACAAATCAGGGATAAAAAGCGTGGTGAAAAAAAATTTTTATAAAAATTGACAAATTATCCAATAAAGCTGTTGTCGTAATTGTATATATATTATAAAATATATAAACGTACGCGCATAGCGCGAAAATACGATATTATCGGGACAACCGAAATCACACACAACGGAGAGACACATTATGAAAAACACAAGGACAGGACAGAGAACGATACGGAAATTGTTGAAAGGCGCGGGCAGTGCGATATTGCTTGCGACGTTGTTTGTCCTTGTCTTTGCCGGCACACTCTCCGGTGCTTTCGGCATTGAAGAAAATCTCCAACAAAACGGCATAATCGAGAGCAATGTCGCAGATGCGGCATTCCACTCATATGCTGATGGTTCAATTGAAAAGGGGACAGACAATGCTTCTGATTTCGGTACATTCACTGTGTGGAATAAGTTAAACATAGCTCGTGTTGGAGGAAGTTATGTTAAAGTAGGTTGCGATTTTACATTTAATACTGGTATAGTCAAAAATTTGCTTGATTCCGGCTTGTGTCAAATGCAGTTGCGATATACTATATCGAACAAAGGCCCAAGTGGGCGTTTTCAATACTATGTCAAATCAAACAACAGTGATGGAACAACATTGAAAACTTGCACCACCGATAGTAATGAGCAAACATATACATCTGGATGGTTTGACGTTAGTTCTTCAAATTTTTATTTTTATTGTCAATACTATGGTCGTACATCAGATGTTGGCGAAACAACAAATGTTGGTTTTGATATAAGACTAAAAGACAATTTGGTTTTTTCGGGTAGTGGAACTTCTAGCTCACCTTTTTTGTTGGAGAATCGAGCCGATTTCGACTTGTTTGCATATAGTATAATAACGGGAAATACATATTTAAATCAGCATTTCAAAATTCAACCCGACAATTCCAATAGCCAAAATTCAACTTACATAAATATGGCGGGCAATAATTACATACCCGGCGGCTATTACGGCACTGGAAGTAATGGTAGTTTTAGAGGTCATCTTGACGGTGACAACAAAGAGATAAGAAACCTCGTTATTAGTCTTGATTCAAGCACTGCAAGAGCCGGTCTTATCGGAACTGCGGGCAGTGGCGCAGAGATTAAAAACGTTTATATCGGTTCGGGTTCGTCGGTTAAATCGGAACGTTCCGATGCCGCCGGTGTAGTCGGATATGTTTCGGGTACTGTTACGATTGCGAATTGCGTGAACTATGCTTCGATCTCGTCTGGCCATCAAAACGGCGGTATTATAGGTAACATTGCGGGTAGCGTTACGGTCAGTAACTGTCACAACTATGGTACTGTAAGCGGAACGTATTCTATCGGTGGTATTGTCGGTATAGTGCAAGGCGCAAACGGAAAAGTCGAAAACTGCGTAAACAGCGGGACTGTATCGGGTGCTGGTAACGATATTGGCGGTATTGCGGGCAAGATGATCGCGGGCACGATAAGCGGAACTACCACCAATAGCAGAGCCGTTACGTCAACGAGTGGTGAGCATATCGGCGGCATCGTAGGTTTGGCGCAAAATGCGCAAATTACGGGGACTATAACCAATAACGGTGCTGTCACCGCAAATTCGTCGAACAGAGTGGGCGGTGTTGTCGGCTATATGCTAAACAGCGGTACGCTTGCGGGCGCAAGCAATACGCAAAGCGTCAGTGGTGCGGGCAATGTCGGCGGTATCGTAGGTGTGCTCGAAGGCGCAACGATTGACGGCGCAACCAATAACGGCACAGTCACGGCAACGGGCAACAACGTCGGCGGTGTTATAGGTTGGGTCGTAAACGGCGCAACCATAAAAGGCAGTCTTGACAATAGCAATAGCATTAAAGGCAAAGACAACGTTGGCGGTATAGTGGGCTACAACCAAGGCTCGGTGCAACAAGGCTCGTACACTGTTAAAGGCAATTGCAAAATTAGCGGTAACAGTTCTATCGGCGGTATAGTAGGTTACAGCGATACCACGGGAAGCATAAATTTTGGAAACATTTCCAATTCAACCGTGACGGTGAGCGGTGCAAGTTATATAGGCGGTGTAATCGGCTACAACCTTGGCATGCTGACCATATTCAATGTCACCAACAACGCAACCGTGAGTGCAACGGCAAACTATGCCGGAGGTTTTTTCGGTTACGTCAAAAATTCCGGAATTAATTTTGAAAACCTCGTCAACCAAGGAGCGGTATCGGCTGACGGCAATTACGCGGGTGGTATAATCGGCGGTGTCGCAAACAATACGACTATAACCAACAGCGCAAATAATGCGAGTATTAGCGGTTCGCAATACGTCGGCGGTATAGTCGGTGGGTTTACGGAAGGTGAAGTTACGATAACTTCTTGCATAAACGAAGCAAGTATCGAGGCAACGGCAAAAGATGTCGGCGGTATTATCGGTTATGCGGAAGGCGCGATAAATCTTTATATAAACGGTTGCTATAACACGGGAAATATAACCGGCGGTTCGAGTGGTGAATCGGGCGGTATTGCGGGGCGTGTAGCTACGACTAAAAGGGTTGAAAACAATGTCGTGCCCGTAAAGATTTCTCACTGTTACAATCTCGGCAACGTTACGACTACGAGTTCGGATAGCACCGGTGGCATCGTGGGCTATGTGTATTCAAGCAATTCGGGCGCATTGGTAATCGAGTATTGCTATAACAAAGCAATACTTAACGGCAAAGAATACGTCGGTGGTATAGTTGGTTCGTCAAATACCACGCAGTATTTGACTATAGACCACTGCTACGTTATTGTTGACGAAACCAATACGATTACGCACCATACTAACGATAAAACAGTAGGTGCAATTATCGGTGGCGCATATGGCGGTCAACACGTTACGGGCAATTATACGATTACCAATTCGTGGGGATTTTATAGTGACGCAACGGTTTTGGGCGGTCACAACACCGGCATGGATAGATTTGGCGCATACGTGCTTGTGGAAGGCTTCGGCAAACAAGTTTATCCTATTATCGACAATGCAACCGACACCGATTGGACAAAGATAATCGGCAAAGCTATCACGAGCTTCTATATCGAAAGCGGTATCTCCGTTGCAAACGGCTACTATCTTGCGCTTCTGAAAGAAAACCATGGCGAGGGCGCAAGCGTTGCAAAGAGTTTTGCCACGCCGAACAATATCGGCAATTTGACAATCACCGCAAATACGGACGGAAGCACTGCGTTTGGCATTATCACGTATTCCGCAAACGTTGCCGTAAATGCAAATCAAAGAAATATCCGTATTTACGAAGAGAAAATCGAATATACAGCACCCGATACGGAGTATACGGGGCCGAATTCCGAGTTTGACAAACAAGGCAAGGCGGGAAAATATATTTGGAATTTGCAAAATTCGCAAACTAGACTTCGTAACGGATATCTTGCGAATTTTGACGTAAACAACGGTGACGACGTAAACGTTACGGAGGGTGGTTATACCTTCAATGCCAAAATCACGGCGGACGGCGTATCTCCCGAGAAGATTTTCGGTCAAATCGTCAACGAGAAAGGCGCAACTATCGTCGCTCGCAAACTTACCGTTGACTTCAATTTGCTTTATGAGACATTGCTCATAGGCGAGGGCAACAATATTTATAGAAACGATGCTTTCGGGCTCGAACAGTTGACTATTTCGCGCGTGCTCGATTACGGCAGTTCCGGCAACGTCATTACGCTCAACGCAAATAACGCTATGAGCGGATTTAGCTATTCCTATCAAGGTGAGCAAGTGTTTACCGCCGTCGGCACGTTCTCGGCAACCAATATAGGTGAGTACGATTATACTATTACCATAAATTCCACCAACTATGAGTTTGAATACCCCGTTGGCACTTTCGTCAAATCGATGAGTTGGTCATACAAAATTATTCCGTATGATCTTGCATCGCATTATAGCCAAGGCAAGGTGTGGTTTGGCGCAAATACCGATATGATCGTCACCAACAATGCGTTTGATTATGTTCCGCTCAACAACGGCAACACGGTTGCATATTATCCGCTCAATAGTGGGCAAGGCGCAACTCCGCAAGCGTTGGTTTATCAAAATGAAAATTACAAGAAAGAAAACTTTGTTATATACGTACAATACAGCAACGGAAACGTTGAAAAGATCAGTCTCAACGATTGCTATTCTTTGTACGATCTCGCACAGGCGGGTACCGAACATGTCAATACGGGCGCAAGCGTGACGGCAAGCGGTGAGGGCAACTTTACGAGTACCGTCACAAAGTATTACGTCGTTCTTGACAGCGACTTCGGGTGGAGCAAGAACACCGAAGGGGCCGGAACTTGGGGTACGCAAGACAATCCGTTCGTCATTTCCACGCAAGCGCAACTTATGCGTTTGAGCCAAATTCTCAACGGAGATAAGGCTTGGAACTCTATCAACAGCGACAACCAAAACGTTGTGCTTGCAAAAGATACTCGCTCCGTTGCAACGGACAAAACATATTCGGGCGCATACTTCGTAGTAACGAACGATATTCACCTTGACGGCACGTTCAAGCCCGTCGGCAATGCGGATATTCCTTTCAAAGCAGCCTCTTTTGCAAGCAATACGGACGGGACTCTCGTCACGATATCCTATTTTTACAACGATACCACAATCGACTACGTATATAGAGATTACGTCGGTTTGTTCGGCAACGCAGAAGGCACATATTTCAAAGATTTGTTGGTGTGGGGCGGTACGTATAACGGCGGAACTTCGTACACGGGCAAGCAAATTATCGGTCAACACTACGTGGGCGGTCTCGTCGGCAAAATGGTTGGCGGTATCGTCGAGAACTGCACCTTTACGAGCAACGTCAGCGGTGCTTCTATCATAGGTCAAGACTACGTGGGCGGACTTATCGGTTACGCAAGCGGCACGCAAGTGCTTTACGATACGTCCGACGCAAATATGCGCAACAACGATAATCTTGTAAACGCAAGAGTCACCGGCGTCAACTACGTTGGCGGTATTATCGGTCAATGGATAATCACGAGCGCGTCGCAATTCAACGACGGCAACGCAAACGGATTGTATTTTGCAACTACGGCAAATAACATCGTTATGTCCACGGGTTCGTACGCGGGCGCAATCGCGGGCGCACTCGATGCGTCGGGGTGTGCGGATAATCTCGAAATCAAAGCAAAACTCAACGTTTATCCCAAAAACGCACCTCAAAAAGCGCAAGTCAACGGCGTAAATTACGTGGGTGCGCTTTACGGCTCGTTTATCGGAGGCGGTACGGACAAGACCACCGTCACGTACAACGACACGGACGTGTGGGCAACGATTGAATTCGGCGGCAGCGGCAGAGTAGTGGGCGGATTTATCGGATATTTGCAAGACGCCACGCTCAAATTCAACAAAGATTACAACATTGACAACAAGAGCATAGTGTTCGAGGCTTCGTCGGGCAAGACACCGTCATTCTTCGGCGGTGTGGTCGGCGTTCTCGGCAAAGGCGCAAACATTGCAGGTACGGTACTCGACGAAAACAACAAGACTTTCCACCGTATTACAAACAGCGTCGATTTCGGCAAAGATTACAAATACGGTGATTTCGTGGGCGGTATTGTCGGCTACGTGTCTTCCGGCGCGGGCAGATCCAATATGGGCAGTACCATATTCGGTGACGACCTCGTTTTTGTGGGTGACGGCGAAATCCACGCAACAAATTACGTCGGCGGAATTTTCGGCGCAATCGGCATTATCGACGGCTACACGACAGACGATACGCTTCTTTTCAATACAATAAGATATGGCTCGAACACGAACGCGTCAAACGCCAATATCGTCACCTTCAAGCCTTCTTCGGCAAAGAATATAGGCGGTATTTACGGCACGAACAACGTGGGCGGTCTCGTCGGCGGTGTGTTCAAAAAGGCGTTGATTTACCTCGAAAACGCCGTCACGGATGCGGACAATCCGACCTTTGACGTATCCAACGGCGCAAACGTCTACGGCACTCAATACGTTGGCGGTATCGTCGGTTATCTCGAACAGGAATCGCACGTGCTCAATCGCGTAGTCAACACGGGCGTTATCGGCGCTACCAACGCATCGTACGTGGGAGGTCTCGTCGGCTATATGATAGGCGGTACGATTTCAAACAGCGTTTCCGCTTCTTCCAAGACTGCTCCCGATGAAACGACCAATCTCTATCTCGGAAGCAAATACGTCGGCGGTCTCGTAGGCTTTATGCAAGGCGGATCGCTTGAAAACAGTCTGTCCACGGGCTTCAAGTTTGACGGAAACAACACCTCGATCACCAAAGGCGGTGTGGTTGGTGACAAGCTCAGCCCGATTATAGAAGGCAGTTGGACGATTTATATCGCTACAGCCCCTACTTATTCAACGGTAAGCCTCAACAAAAACGGCAAATACGTCTTGATAGACGAAAGCGTAGTAAGCGAAGTGGGCTCGTTTGCATATATGCTTGCAATGGCAGGCGTTTGCGATGCAACGAGTTACAGTAATTACAACTTCCAACAAGGCGAATTGCTTATCGGCGTCGAGTATCCCACCAAAGCCAACTTCGGTGAAGTAAGCGACACGGTGACACAACCCGAGCAACTTGCGTTCTACGACGTGAGCGGAAGCGACTCGGTTATGAGCACTCCAACAACGGTATTTGCAAGTGCAAACGGCATAGTGCGTATGGGCGTGTCTATGACGGACGGTGACAGTTATTCCGTGTGCAAATACGACGTATTGTTTAGCGATATATCCAAATTCCTCGCCAAGAGCGGGGATATAACCTCTGCGGAAATCGAAGACGCAAGAAATAACGTTGCGGAACTTGCAAACGCCACCAACGACCAAATTATCACGTATCTTCTCAACGAAAAAGGTCGTAAAAACGCGCAACAAGGTTATAGAGCACCCTCCGGCGCAAGCAACAACTATCGTGCGGAGGTTACGACCGCGCTTTACGACAACGGCGGCAATATCACGCGTATTATTGCAAACATCTACTTCAAAGATATAATTATCGGCTCGGTCGAAGGTATCGTAGGCAATTACGACAGCGGTCCGCTCACCCCCGGTGACTCCGAAACCACCGCATATACGATAAGCACGCAAGCGGAGTGGAACGATTTTGCTTGGAGCATTTACACGGGGCAAGAAGATTATAGCGGTAAGTACGTAAAACTTCTTACTAACGTTACTGTCGATAAGAAGACTACGCACACGGGTACTAATAACGCGTCGTACAACTTCAACTCGGAAATAACCAACCATAGTTACAACACGGGCAACGAAACAGATAGCGTCAACGCCAAGTCTAACCTCGGCTATAATATGGCGGGCAATATCGCAATGGGCGCGGGCGCAATGTCCAGAGTTACGTTTGTCGGTAGTGTGTCGGCGGGAAGCAAGATTCCGTCATTCAAAGGCACATTTGACGGCAACGGATATACCATAACGATAAATTATCAAGAAAGCGCGTCAAGAGCGAGCGTTTTCCCCAACGCACAAAACGCGACTTTCAAGAATTTGACCGTTGACGGTTACGTAAAAGCAACGGGATTGTCGGGCGGTTATAACGATACAATCCGTTCTATGAAAGATTACAACCTCTTGTCGTCCAAAACGGGCAACTCCGCAACGGCAAACGAAGGCATATTCAAAATCAGTGACGGCAACACGGGCACGAAGTGTTATTCTGCAAACAATTCTATGAGTTTCGTTGCGGAATTCGTCGCACCGCTCGCAATCTCGGGCTTTGCAATCACCAACGGCAAAGACAATGAAGGAAATCCCACCAGAACGGTTAAAAAAGTCATGATTTGGGGTTCCAACAAAGACAGAGGCACCGCAATGAATCACGAGCAAACGGCGGGAGCGTGGGCAAACACTTCCGACGGTTGGACGCTCGTTTATAACAACTCTAACATCAATATAGGAAATAAGAATACCGAAACGTATAATAGAGTGGTCAGCAACACTGTTGCATACAAGTATTATTGGGTGTATCTCGAAGCAAGCGGCGGTGGAGTGCAGTTGTCCGAATTCGGTTTCTTGCAAGGTAGGGGCTATGACTGTGCGGGCTTTGTGGGCAAACCGTTTGGAAATCTTACTTTCACCAACTGCAAGAACAAGGCCGATATCAACGCATATCGCAACGCGGCGGGTATCCTAGGCTTCAACGACAGCGGATATACCATTACGCTTGAGTCTTGCGTCAACGAAGGCAATATCACCTCTTTGGAAGGCTCATTCACTCTTGATGGAAGATCTACTAAATATTCTTACGACGAAGGTTGGGGCTACGCCGCATACAGTTACGGCACGGGCGGTATTATCGGTAGCGTCAAGGGTAATCTTGAAATACAAAGTTGCCGTAACACGGGTAGAATTATCGGCGGACACAACGTCGGCGGTATCATAGGTTGCAGTGACGGTATATCGGGCACTACCGCAACTCTTATTATCGACAGTTGCGCAAACTCGGGTTATATCCTTGCCAACTCCGGTTATTGGAGCGCAGACGAAGGCAACAGAGATTCTGGCGGAACAAGCGACTATGAAGGTAAAGAATCTTACGGTATAAGGCTCAATATATTCGGATACGCAGGCGGACTTGTGGGCAGAACGGGCTCTAACTCTATCCTCAAAATGTACGCAAGTTACAACTCGGGTGAAGTTACTTGCCTTGCAAATATGGTCGGCGGTCTCGTTGGCGGTGTCGGTTATCTATATCAAAAAGAAGCAACCGTCAATTACGTTATTACGGGCGGTAAATCGGTTATTGCATATTGCTACAATACGGGCAACGTAAACGCTGGCGGAACGTTCCCCAAGCATACTAAAAACCTTGGTATCGGTGGTGCTGTTGACCAAGAACGTGAAAACGACGGCGGAACGGTCGTGGGCGGTATTGCAGGTATCGTAGGTAACATACTTATAACCGACTGCTACAACATCGGTGACGTTACTGCATACGGTATAACCGCATATAAGAGATCTTGGCAGTTACGTGCGGGCGGTATTGTCGGTCACAGCGAACCTCAACCGGGCAACGCAGTAGAATTTAATCGTTGCTACAATATCGGCACAATAAAGAGTAGACATATTCTCAATACGATGGGTGCAACTTGGGATACTACGAAAGACCTTAGATACGGTGCATCTATTTCGGGTTATTGTGATAACGTTAATAATTCCGCATCTCGTGTGTCGGCTACAAACTGTTATTCTATTGCGTACAGCGTAAGTATTCGAGTTGCCAACCAAGAGAAAAAAATATATGAATATAGAAATAAGAATTTCAATAGCTGGAAAAGCGATGAGCGCAGAGTAAACTGGTTGTTTGCATCCGGTATTTTCGGCATTGGTGACGCGCAAGAGTATTGCGTAAAGACGGGTGACTTGTGCACAAATTACAGAGATTTGACTGCGTTGATGAAATCCAATTCAAGCATTAACGTTCCGGGTACGGGCTGGAAAACGGGCAATGCTTACAACGACTTTAACGGTACGGATACAACTTTCAATCTTACCGCTTCTTACGCTTCGATAGGCGCAAACTTGTCGAGTTACGGTACAAACGCGGGCAGTTATCCGTCGGGATGGATATTCGTGTACGGCTGTCTGCCTCAACTTGCGGTATTTGCGGTTGACACTTACAACGGTTTGAGTATGCGCTCGGTCAACTACGGTCGCGACGTATACGGCACGTATCAACGCGAAATTGCAGGTGAAGAATATAGCCCCTTTGTCATCAAAGACGGCATTGACTTGCTCGGTTTGCAAACGCTCGTCGATATGGGCTATCCGTTTGAGGGCAAATACGTCGAATTTGCGGACGGCACCAACAACCTTGAAGAAACTGCAAGTAAAGTCATCAATATGCCCGTTGACGGCGCAGAGTATACGTCTACGAGCGCATATCAATATAGCGAAGACGGAACGAATTATTCGGGCGGAAAGAGTTATCACCTCTTCTCGTGCGGTGCTGCGTCCGACTACATTAATTGGAAGAATGCAAACTATCGTTACACTGCGGGAGATACGCTCACCGTCGGCGCAACGTTTGCAAATCAAAACTTCATTGCAATAGGCAGAAAGGGCGGAAATAGCGTATTCAAAGGGCACATAAGCGGTGCGCAAACGGACGGAAGCGTTACGGAAATTGCCAATTTGCGTATAGTAAACAAAGAAGTCGCGGGCTTGTTCGGATACGTCCAAGACGCAGAGGTTCACTCGGTGGGTGCGTCGGGTACGGTTATCGCGTATGCGAACGGCACGAACTCTAATTCGCGCTCGGTTGCGGGCGGTATCGTTGCGGTGGCTTACGGTGCGTCTATAATCGACGGATGCGAAGCAGGCTCTCAAAACAGACCGCTTTACGTCTATGCATACGGCAAGACGCAAGCGTACAACAATAATAATACGAGAGACATCACCACTTCTGCGGGCGGTATAGTCGGTTTGGCAAATACCGCAAGATATAGAAGCGAATCGCTTTCATATTCCGAAGGTACGACGGCAACTATAAGCAACAATAAGGTCGTCAATGCGTACGTGCGCAGTGCAAAGAACAATATCGGCGGTATCGTCGGTCTTGCGACGGGTACGGCGTTTAATGCGTCCGCAAAAGATAAGAACAACAAGGTCGAGATATCGGCGGGCATCGTTGAAAAAGCGGAAATAGGTGCTCAATCGGCTTCGGGCGCAACTCTTGCGGACGTGGGCACTAAGACGGGCGGTATTATCGGATATTCCGACGAAAACGTCGCAATAATCGTGCGTGAGTGTGTAGTGGGTACGGACAATGCAACGAATACGGTCACTATTCAAGGTGAAAACCGCATCGGCGGTATCGTGGGTGAAACGCCCGACGCCGTCAACGAAATCATTGGTTGCAAGGTGCTCAAATCCGCAACTATCAAGCGTGCAAACAATTGGGGCGTAGTCACCAATGCAGACGAATCGGGTACTGCAATCGGCGGTATCGTAGGCTTGACGTACAATGCAAGCGGAACCGACCCGATCACCACCACGTTCAGCGGAAACATCGTGTTTAAAGGCAAGATAGTTATTGCGGTCGGAACCAATTATATATCCGCAAGCAATAGTGCCAACGACGGTGTGGTGCGCAACGTCGGCGGTATAGTCGGCGATATGGGTTCGGGCGCAAGAATCGCTACGGGTTCAACCATCGAAGTCGGCGGTACTATCGAGATTTCTGCGGGCGTAGATGACAATCACGCCAACCGCAATATCGGCGGTGTTGCGGGACGTACAAAGGACGTCGCATTCAGCGGAACGTTCAAGGTCGCACCGACCATTACGGCAAAAACGGCATATCAAGTCGGCGGATTTATAGGCAAAAACAACGGTATCGTCAACATCTTGGCGGACAATACGGATATTCAAATTGGCGGTAATATTTCGTCAAGCCATGACGTTGGCGGATTTATCGGATACAACAGCGACACGCTTCTTATCGGTGCGGACCAATACCGCGCGGTCAACTACAACGACGGATTGTCTATCAAGATAGTTATGTCGGTGTCCGATGCGGACAAGAAAGCGACTATCGACACTCTCATTAAGGGTGATGGAAACAACGTCGGCGGTATCGTCGGCAACAGCGAACAAAACGGCGTAGTCAAGATCGTCAAAGGCACGATTGTCAACGTCGGTCAAGTCATGGGACAAGACAACGTCGGCGGTATTATCGGTATCAACAACGGCACGCTTTCTACGGGCGGTAGCGTTTACGATACCACGCTTGAAATCGTCAACGAAGGCAAGGTCAACGGCAACGATTTTGTCGGCGGTGTTATAGGCAAACTCAATATCGGTCAAATCGCAGGAAGATTTATCAACCGAGGCAACGTTTCGGGCAGAGATTACGTCGGCGGTTCGATAGGTTACGTCGCAAAAGAGGCAAGTATTTTGTCCACGAGCGCGGGCAAGACCGAGTTTATCAACGAAGCGGTGGCAATCGCGGGACAATCCGACGCTCTCGTGGCGTCTGATGCAACAACGGCAGACGATTCCAAGTTCAACGTCACAGGCAATAACTACGTCGGCGGTTCAATCGGATTGTTGCTCGGTATGTCTCTCGGCAATGAAAATTACAAAGTAGAGTTCCGCTCCAAAGGCACCGTCAACGGCGACAAGTACGTCGGCGGTTCAATCGGCGTTCTCGCGGGCAAGACGGAATATACCGATTTCATCAGCGAAGGCGAGATGACGGGAGTCGGGGCAACCACGGCAGTCGGCGGTTCGGTCGGCTTTATCGGCGTGCCCAATCCGCTCATTAAAAACGGCACTGTTACGGAGGCGGATATCGTCGTTTCGCACACGCACTTCGAGGCAAACGGCACTTTGACGCTCAACGACACGAACGGCAAGCCCGAAGACGTCGGTGAGTATGTTTGGGGCGGTATCGGCGGTGCTATCGGCGCAATCGGCAACGCCACCGACAACCTCTTTGACAATAGCTTAAACAACAGATGGACGAACAACACCTATTACGCAAGCGGTAACGTTACGGCGAAAGGCTTCTTCCACGTCGGCGGTATCGTCGGTCTTATCAAAGCGGACAATATCACCATCGAGAACATGCTTGCGTACGACACCAAGGTTACGGGCGGTAAAAACGTCGGCGGTATCGTAGGCGCAACCATAGGTAAAAAGACCGTTATCAATTCGGCATTCAGTATCAGCACCAACGAAAACGGCGGTATTTTCACCGCACCGCAAGGCAATGCGGGCGGTATTATAGGCTTTGCGCAAGAAGATACCGACGCAAGTACGTCGTATTGGGTCAAAGGTTATACCAATGCGGAACTTGCGGGTTCGAGCGTAACAAACCTCAAGACTACGCTCGGCAGATACACGCTTGCTTACGAAGTGTACGCTTTGGACGGCAAGGAAGTCACCGTCGTGTTCACCAAAGAGCTTATCGGCACGGGTACGACCACGGGTGAGAGCGGTGAAACCGCTGACGAAGAAGTGGCAATCTATCCCACTCCGTACGCCTATTACGAGTCCGTCGGCACGCATAAAGCCACCGATGGCAAGACTTACACCATAAACGAGGATGAGGCTACCGAACACGGCTATGCTCTTATTGACGAAAAACTCACGTGGCAAGCGTACTTCGACCTAACGTTCGGTACGGGCAAGATCAAGTATCAAAAGGACGTCGGCGCGTGGGTTGAGGAGAAGTCATCTTGGACGGAATATTCCACAGGCACCAAGCAAACGGGTTGGTACTTCGTCTACGCCAACGACCAACAAGGAGGCAATAACCAAATCGGCAAGGTTGACGCGGTTCACAGCATTTTGGAGACGGTGGGTTACAGCGATTTGTGGTATTGGAAGCGCATTGCAAACGCTTACACCATGGACGAGCGCAACGCAGGCTACGATGACGATAGCAAGGCAAACAGCCCGTATGCGCACAATCCGCTAAATTCCGCAATCGTGCGCGAAAGCGTGGACGGAACCATATCCACCGTTCCGCAAAACGGCACGCTCTATGCCACGGCAACGGCTGCAAACTTCAAGAACAACCCGAGCGCAAGCGGTTACTATATGTATATTGCCTCTTCCGGCAATACAAAACCGACCTCTGTCAACTACGACGGCAAGTTCTTCATACAAGCAGAGGGCGGTGTATCTCAAAACGTCGCGGTGTATTATCGTTCCATCGCAATGGGCAGTGCGCTCACCTACAACGGCTACGAGCGTTATGCACCTATCACGCTCCAAAACGATATCACTTACAACTCCGGTTCAACCAACGATCCGCTCATTACGGACGGAACGGTTGATATCAATAGAAAGAACAAATATTTCTACAACACTAAAAACGTCGAAGCGGAAACCAAAGAATACGGCACTTACCATTCAACGGTCAGCGTTTACTACTTTGACGACGCCGGCAAAGCGTACGTCGTCGGCGGTATCGACAACGGTGTATGGCGCATAAACAAGCGCAAACTCTCGTTTACTCAAACGGGTATGGATACTCAATATACCTATGGTGAGAAGTACGAGACGGGTGACGGCGAAAATGGCGGAATTAGAACGACTTTGACGGTAGAAAACATCGTCGCACCCGACCAATCGTCATTCAACTTCGAGATTTCAATAACCGCGGGTGACTCCAAAAATACCGAGTTGGCAACGATAAGATGGACTTCGTCAAACGGCAATCCCATTGTAACCATCACCGAAAACACGACGCAAATCTCGGTAAGCACTCCATATTGGACGGAAGTAAAAAACAGCAAGAGCGAAAGCGACAAGAAATACACCGTAGGCAACGCTTCCAACGGCAAGGCGTACGGCGCAACGTTCGTGGTTACGTACAAGATGGCAAAGACGTACAACGTCAAGATATCCAAGATATCCGACACCAAGAACTATCAATTTGACACCAAGACGCATACGCTCACCGTTCAGAGAAGAAGTTTGGCACTCTCGTTGAGCCCGTCGGGCGTACAATTCGACAACGCCGACCATGTCGCGACTTGGACGATCAGCGGAACGAGCGGAAAAGAGGGTATCATATCCACCGATAGTGTATACACCGTGCTTTCGCAATTTGCTCCCAAGGTATATGCGGTGCTCGGCGACGCGGACAAAGGTGACATCGTAGTTCCGTACTCGCTTGATTGGACAAACGTGTATGACGACAAGAACAGTGCAATCGAGATAAAAGACTCATCCAACGTCGTCATTGCCAAGTTTGAGGTTGAAGGCAACACTGTCAAGGTGTCTATGGCAAAGAATGTCGGCACGTATTATATTGAGTTTGGCGCGCCGAGCGACAACTGCAACTACAAGTTCGGATCTAACGATTCGACATCTTACACATCACCTGTGTTCAAGATAAGCAACAATACGCTCCAAGTAAAGTGGACTACGAATAAACCGGCGGGACGTCACACCTACGATGCGCAAACGCACGGAGAGATGATTGCAACTATCAAGGCAACGTACGCCATAAACGATTATCAAGACTTTATTCTCGCCTACTTCAATCAATACAAAGACGGCAAAAAGCTTGCAGACAACGCAAAGGTAAAAGCAACCGTAAGCGGACAAACCGCAACTATCGTGTTTACAACGTCGAGTTTTGAATACGGCACTTACAGTGCGGGACTCGGATACTCGGGATCGGTGCAAGAGGTCAACTGCCGTGTCGAGTACGAGAACGGAACGACGAAAGACGGCGTCAATACAATATCCTATAATATTGACAGAGCAAAGATTACGTTGTCGTTTGATGGTATGAGCGGCGCAAACGTTCTCGGTACATATCCAAACTACACGTACAACACAAAACAACAAGGTTTGAGCGCAATCGTCGTAAACGGACTTTATAGCGCGGACGCGTCCAACGTATATCTAAGCGTCTCGGGCGTAACGGCGTCTCCGTCAAACGGAAAACTTACCAACGGAAAACTTTCCGTAACGCTTGCAAGCAACAACTTTATCGATGCAAATACGTATAACGTAAGCGTGTCGTTGAAGACGGCCTCGGGAAAGACGAGGAACTACGTTTTGAGCGGTAGTACGAGCACGTCGTGGACGATTTCGCCCAAGGAATTGTCCATAAACGGTCTTACGGGAGGAAATGTGGATTACGACGCCACCGCACATTACCCCACCATTAATATGACCGGTAGCGGTATAAGCGGTACGGATAAGACGGGCGTATTCAAGTACGGAAACGACACTATCGTCGTCAACTACTCCATTACGGGTAGTGATGCGGGCGTATTCGTCAACGCGGGTCAATACAAGATCAAAGTTGCCGACGCCAACACGATTACCGCAACGAGAAACAATCAACCGGTGCCGTCAACCAACTATAAAGTGATCAACAAACCCGATAACGAAGTCACGTTCACAATCAATGCGGCAAAGGTCGAGATTATATGGAACGAGTATGATCTCACCAAGCCTTTCGTATACAATAAAACCGCACAAGGATTGACGATCGCAAGCTTGAAGTTTACGGCAAACAACTCAAGCGTAATCAAGAATATATCGAACGGCAAGTTTGCGGGTTACGGTACGGATAAACTCACCGTCGCGACAAGCGGAAAACAAACCAACGCAGGCTTGGGCTACACTATGAAATACGTGAGCCACAGCCTCGAAGCAAACACCGCCAATAGCGGTATTGCGCCGATCAAAGAAAACTATTCGTTCACGGGCGGACTTGAAAGTGGCAAGTTCAATATTGACAAATCTATATTGAATATCACGCGCACGAGCGGAAACATCACCAAAGTGTACGACGCTACGGGAACAGTTCCGCAAGATCAATTGGACGGATTGAGTTTCGGTATTACGTCAACCAACAAAGGAGACCATAGTCTCGGTTCTTCGGCATTCAATATCACCGCAACGTATCTTAACAAAAACGTCGGCACTAATATCGGCATAAGAATTAGTTATTCGCTCAAATCTACGTACGACACCAACTATTCGTACGAAAGTGCAAACGAAGAAGCGTTGATAGGCACGATCACTCCCGCAACGATAACCGTAACTCTCGATAGGTTGAGAAACGGTAGAGCGACGAGGACGTTTGCGGAAGACAAAAACGGCAATATCAGCGTCTATTACGGAGGTGCAAACGGCGCAATCAACGGCCAAAAGAGCAATAGAAGCCAGACTTACCGTCTCGGTGAAGGCTTTACAATCAGCGGTTTCCCGAGTGCGGAAACGACGGGCGTTGTCAAGGTTTTGGCAAAATACGTCGAAGTCGGTACAGACAGAAGCGCCTTCAACGGATATGTCAATTATGTCTATGATAGCGGCAACGGCGTATATGTTAAGGGCACCGCAAACGGCCAATATGTCAAAGACCGCAACTTGTACAAAGCACTCGAATTCAGCATCGAGGACGTAAACGACAGCGGAAAAGCCGCCAACTACAATCTCAAAGTGGTCGATACCGCGGGTGACAGTATCACGGGCGATACGGAAGCGCAACTCGGCACGGTGGGTAAGGCAATAAGAGTATACGACGCCAACGACCAAAAGAACGAGAATGTCGGAAAACAAGCAATCACCATAGAAATCACCGTCAAGACGTACAAGATCAAGTACGGCAACACCACGCAAAGTTATGCCAATTCCGACGGCTCGTACAACAAAGAATGGTTGCCGGTTGAGGCAATAGATTTGCCGAGCGGTATCAATGTCGATGTCAAGAATGGTTGGATGTATGACGAGAGCGGACAACCGCACAAGATCTACAAGCAATACACCGTCATAAGAGGTCGCGCAAACAGTACGGAATTGTCCGCATCCGTAAGTGGTAGCAACGGCAAGCAACTCAACTACAATATGACCAACCAACCCGTTCTCACGATAGGTTACTTCGTGGAAACGAGCGACGAAACGTTCGAGATAGGCTCGCTTTCGTCCTTGCTCATCGCGTCGTATTATTGGTGGGTGAGTGCAAATAGCGGAAATCCCGAATTTAACCAAGTCATCAACACCACGGTCACGTGGAACGCGTTGATAAGCGATGCGGATTATTCAAGCGACAATCCGCCGGCATTCGTCGTACCGAGCGGTGCGCCGGTGCCTCCAAAGGACGTTACGACGTGGGATGGCTACTTCTTGTGGCTCGAAACGGACGAGGGAGGAAAACATATCGTATTCCTCAACGAAAACGAGAATAACACTTGGGGTTATTACACAACGACCACGGGCGCAGGCGACGTGAAGAAGTACTCTTCATTCAAGCAAATACGCGATATCAACGGCACGTTTACGCAGTCGGATATCGAGATGCTCAACGGTTTCTTCCGTGTGTACGACGTGACGAGCGAGACGTATATCACCAAAGAGTGGGGCAAAGGCGGAGAGTTTATCACCAACTTCCTCAAAGTGGGTGAGGGCAACGTCGCAGTGGCAATCGGAAGTATCTTCAAGTCTCTCGAAAACGGCTTCACGGGTGCTTACGACGGCGGCGGTTACGTCATCGAATACTTCAATATTATGAGCTTCGACGGCGCGGAAAACGTGGGTATGTTCGATGTGCTCGGCATCACTGCAAATGTCAAAAACTTGCACCTCAGAAACTTCACAATCAACGCGGGTGCAGGCAACGTCGGCGGTATCGCAGGCAAGGCGCTTGCAGGTGAAAACGCCATAGAAAACGTGTCGTGGCACGGCACGATTTCAATGAGCGGAGACGGCAACGTCGGCGGTTTGATAGGCGTCTCGGCAAGGTCGATAAACAAAGCGATTGCGCTTGGCACTATCAATGCAAAAGGCGGAAATATCGGCGGTCTAATCGGCTCGATTGAACAAAGTGCAAGCGTCGCGATAAGCAATGCGGTGTCGTTTGTCTACGTCGAAGCAACCGGCAACGTCGGTGCAATTACGGCATCATCGAATGGCGCAACGATTGACAACGCGTTCTATCTTGCGTCTTCCGCATGGACTCGCTCGAGTGGCACTCTTTCGGTATCCGACGGCTCACTCGGAACCGCAAAGACCTACACGCAATTGATGCAAGGCTCGGTAAGCGGTTATTCGGTAAGCGGAAGTGAGTATTATCGTTACGCAGGCACCAAGCTCGGTGGAGATTTTGACATGCTTGACGATTTCAATTACAGCGAACAGACTACCGAAAACATTCAAAAAATGAATGCAAGACAGAGCTTGCGCCTCAAAGATATCGTCGATGTGTATATGCTTATGTACGACGTCAAAGAAACGAACGTAACGGTCTATTCCAAGACTATCAAAGTTTATACGATATCCTCTTCGAGTTGGCTCGTCGGAAAAAAACACGGCGTCGACGGTGACGAAATCGAGATCGGAAACAGACAACAAGTGGCACTCCTTCGCGAGTTGAGATTTGCATCGTTCGTCCTCACTTCGGACGTTGTAGCAACGGCTACAAGCGGGGGTGTTTACGCCTACGGCGGAGCGTTCTTCGGTAACGTCAAGTCTAAAGACGGCACATCTTACACGATTGATTTCGGCTCGGGCAAGCGCGCATTCGAGGCTCTTGCAACGGGTAGCGACGTGCCGTATAAACGAAACGTATAAAAAATTATAAAAAATCAAATAAAAACCGCCGATATATTGTATTTATTAAGATATAATATATCAGTGCGCGCAAGCGCGACACGTACGAAAGACGGGAAAACGTAAAAATGGACAACACCGCACGCAGAAAACTTACAATCAAAATGGTATTCGGCATTGCAATACCGCTTTTGATTATGGTCGTTACCTTGGTTATGGTAGGGGCGTCTTTTGCGTGGTTTTCCGATGCCAAAGAAGTGACTATTTCAACGATAACCATGGAAACGGCGCAAGCGTACAGAGTGGATTTCTCTCTTGATAAAAACGACCTTTTCGATAATATGAAGTATGCGGGACAGACCGCAATCGCAAAAGACGGCGGTATCATCTCGGAAGCAAAGAGCGTCAACAATCCCGGCAATGAAAGCAATCGTGCGTTCAGTTTCGTCAACGTGATATCTCTCAGTACGGCGGGTAAAGACGTTGATTTTACGCTCGCAATCGATTACGCGACGATAACCAAGACGGACGGAAACGTCACCGAGACCAAGCGCGACTATGCGGGCGAGACGGACAAAATTCAATACGCTTTCACGTGGTTTTTCAAAGAGCATACCATAACAAGCAACAAAGTGACCAATTATACGGGCACGGAAGAAGAAAAAACGCAAAAGTATTTGCCCGTTTCCACCAAAGGTGAAACTCTTTACACGCCGTACGGGAAGATTGAGTTTGACGAAAACGGTTATGCAATAAAGGTAAACGACCGTGATAAGTATCTCATGGCAGACGGTGTCGAAAAGAACGTTTCCGAGCTTAGCGTGCTCGATATGCAACAAAAAATAGTTGCGTTCAATGCCGATAATAAGCTATACAACTTCTACATCGTTTTTGCGCCCGAACAATTGTTCTGGTCGCAATACTTCAAGGGTGACCTCAATGAAGTAAAGGATGCGGACGGCAACGTTACGGGCTACGAGGACAAATGGACTCTTATGTCGCTTTACAAGGACAAAGGAGTAGATTTGAAGACCATTACGGGCGACTGGGAAAATCAAATGTACTATTCGGGCATGGACTATCTCGGCGCAACGTTCCGTTTTTCCGCAACCATCAACGTACTCAAACTGGACGAGAAGGAGGGCGCGTGATATGAATAAAACCAAGCGTACTCTCATAGTGTCGTCCGTCGTTATGGCACTCGTGCTAATCGTGACGGTGGTAAGCGTGACGGCGGCGTGGTTCAGCAACGTGGCAAGCACCAAAGAGGATGGGTTCACCATTGACTCCACCACTCTCAAAGAAAGCGCAAATATCACGATTGGGGACGATAGCATAGGTGAGTCCAACACTATGGTATGGCCCGCGGTGCTCAATCCCGGTACGATGCTCAAAAACGGTGTATATCCAAGAGGAAAAGCACTCAAAAACATCGGTGAAAACATCGTAGTCGCGGCAAAGACGGCAGTGTATTATTTCCCTATCAACTTCATCGGCTCATCGGATGTTTCGGGCGGAAAGTCCATTGACGGTCGTAGATCGCTTATGCTTAAACTTGACAGTGCAAAGCTCGTAAGCGGTGAAACCGTTGAATCTACGGATTATAAGGGCAAATTCAACGTGGAAATGTGCCTCGTCACGCTTTCCGAAGATAAGAAGGTCGCAACGGAGATAAATCTCGACGGCGTGTATTCCGACGCCTTGTCTGGCACGAGCAACGTGTATTATTATCAAAAGACGGAGGACAACACGGAAACCGGCGAACCTTGCGACGAGTTTTATATGCTCATAATCCCCGGTGAAGAATACTACGTCAAAGCGACGATATACTTCAACGAGGTTGACGAGCAGTACGACGATTTGTTGTATTTGAAAGGGAAAACTCTCAAATTCGACTTTATGCTCACCACCGATATGCCTGCGGGCGTCGATATCCGCGCGCACAAGCCAAGCCCCGCCAATCCCTAAAACGCGCGGATAGATATCACGAAATATGTTTTTATGACATCTCAAACGGACGGTTTGAAAACTAAAAACGAAAAATCGGATATCAAATCAAATATATGGTTAGATATCGTAAAATCAACGAAAAACGATAGAGATACAATATGAAAAAGACTTACAAACTTGCACTGACGATAGCATCTTGTGTGCTTATAGCCATCGCCGTTACGACGATGGGGGTGTCCTATGCGGTTTGGACGTCCAACGACGGCGCGGGAACGGGCGGTGAGACGACGGTTTCTCCGTCGGTTACGCCCTATCAAAACTACGTTTGGGCAAAATATTTCGGCTTTGAAGTGATAGAAGGCAACAACGTTGCGGTAACGGAGTTCTATTCCGACGTTTTCAACGGTGATGCGCAAGATAGCAGTATCGGCATCAACTTGCAAGACGTATATATCCCCGACGTGTTTTGGGTGAGGAAGTCGAACGGAACGAGAATTTACACCTTGTCCGAGAAAAACGCTCTTGCCGAAGACGAAGTCACGACCTATTACGTCACAAGAATCACCAACCGCATTTTTAAGGACGCAACTCTTCGCGAATTGCCCGTGACGATATATATCCAAGGACACGTCACGTCCATTGCAACGGGCGCATTTACCGCATTGCCCAATCTTGAAAAAGTGGTGCTTCACAACGACAATTTGCTCTCCGCCGAATACGGCGCGTTTGTCAATTGTCCCAAGCTTTCCGTTATTCAAAAATCGGGTACGGGCGGTGTAAACCTCCCCGACGGCGCAATCCTCGGCTGTGCAACGAATAAGTTAACATCATAATTGACATTGCAAGAACATATTAAGGAAAATTTAGACTATAAAAACGGCACGCATTAGGCGTGCTTTTTAATTAAAAAATCCGCGTATTGCTACACGGATTTTTGTAATCTAATGCGGTAAATGTTATATAGATTGCATATTTTCACGCTCTTTCGTTTTATCTCTTGCCTCGGTAATTGTGTCACAAGTCAACAATAAATCCAATGCAGCCCAAACGCGACCGTTTCTATATATGCCTTTTCCCGTTCTTACTTCTTTTTGAGGAATGATTGCAGCCCCTAAATTGTAAATGATATGTTCATCGTCCCAATCGGCATCGGGCATTTCGGGAATTGCGTCGTGCATATTTTTGGTTATGATATATCCGTCGATATGATGGATTGATTGCAATTTTCCGTTGTAGCGGAACGCAATATAATTCGGCGGATCTTTCGGCCAGCCTTTTGTTCCAAACGGACAAAAATAATGTCCCGTTTTTTCTACTACATCTTTCCAAGTCAGTGTCGTGCCGTCGTTTATGCGTCCGTTGCCAATGGAAACGACATAAACTCTATTCGAGATTTTGTTTTGCATTGTCATCAGTCCCCCTATGTATGCTATAAATTCTTCAAGTAAGTGTTTTTGTTCGTGGTTGGAGTTTTTCCGCGCTTGTATACTGATATCTCTCAAATCCTTCCAAGAGCAATGAATTACGGCTATTCCGTTATCGGTGTATTTGAAGGGAAGGTGGGTGTTTGCATAATCACTTGAACACTCACTTAACGTAACGATGTATTTGTTGCTTGCAATGCTATTGACGAAACTCGGTCTGTGAGCGTATTTTGTCAGTTGCGCACTTTGAGGCAATATCCACCCGCGTTTTGCTTCCAAAATTATGTGTACGTTTTTGCCGTCGGTAATTTCCAAATCGGTGTACCCATTGTCTTTGCCCGTTTTTTCAAATTGTTGATATAATATAGTTAGTTCGTCGGTTTTTACGTTTTGTCCCGAGATTTTATCGATAAACAATTGAAGAAAGGAAGGACATTTTTTCATTGTCCACGCAATTGCACGGGTTATATCGTTTTCTTTATTGCCGAACAATTGAAAAATGGTCTCGACTTGTTCAAAATTGTGAGTAATAAGTTCAGCCACGTTAGTTTCTCCCTTTATCGTAGTTGTTGCGGACGACGAGCGTTTTGCACGATATACGATATCGTGCATTTTATATCTTCGGTGAGAAAATATAAAAAAATCCGCGAATGTAAATCCGCGGATTTTGGAGCTGATGACCAGACTTGAACTGGTGACCTCATCCTTACCAACTGCCCTTGATGCACAAAAATGCTACTAAATAGTGGCGAAAATACAAAAATAAATTTCAATCCGACACACATTCGCTCTCGTGTGCATCAAGAAAAAGGGGCAGTTTTGCCGCAAGAAAAAAGGACCAAAAAAGAATTAGCCTTACGGCAGTATGAGCCTAACGGCAGATTATTAGCAACTACGTTGCAGATGTTTACTTTTACTAATCTTTATCCAGGACTTCGAGGACAACGGACAGACTGCTCCCTTTCCCCGACGGTGACATCGGGAGGGAGCAAGTCAGTGTGATATTCAGGTCCTCTGAGGTATCCGGCAATGACGTATCGGAAGTCTGCGCACATCTCTATCCCTATGCGCTCTTTGGCGGCTTCCGAGCCCACATATAGAGCATCCAGCCTGGCAGTTGCGGTCGAGCCCACCGGCGCGCTCATATGCGTCTGAGCGTGCGAGATACGGTAGCCCTGCTGTTTAGCGTCGCAGGCTTCACGACGTGGTAGTTTTTGCTAAATACATTGTCTTACCGGGACAAGGGTGAATGCGGTGCATTCCTTTGTTTATTCAGTTGTAATTTTGCTATAATTCCCCCTTTCCCCCACATGTAGGGGATTGAGGCGGTTTTATTCGGGTAGATTTATATCAACGGCGACGTCGCGCCGACATTCACCACTCGATGTCTTTCAAACTGTCTATGCTCGTAATCACGCTTTCGAGTTCCGCTTTTGTGTAGCGACGTTGCGTGAAATTCGAGCTCGATACGCTAGACTTGCGTCGGCTATATGTGCGCGTCAGGCATCCGAGGATAAAAAAGAGGCGGTTTCCGGAAGTGAATCTCGCAAGGCTCGATGCAACGTTTTGGAGTTCGAGCACGGTTATGCTCGATGCAAGATCTTGCCACGTTCGTTCGTTCATATCCATATCGGCGAATCGGCGCGGATTTTTGAACGTGCAGGCATACGCAAGCGCGGCAATTATTTCGGCATACGAGGCAAATGCCTCGTCACCGACGCGGCTTCTGATATTAGATTCGACTTGTTTTTGGACTATTTTTTGTCAGCGTTCATATTTCACCTTTTTTCAAAAACAGCGACAAAACCTTGACAAATACTGCGAAAATGCATATACTATAATTGTTCTTACGGAGAACACTTGGGCTTTGCCCATATCAGTTATGTGCAATCGCAGCAATGCGGTTGTACTTTTTTATTTGCGCTTTTTCAACTTGTGTAGTCTTTTTCTATTTTCGTTGCCGGTTATCTTGTCCTCGATGCAATCTTTCTTTATCTTATTTACAAGTTTTTTAGGCATATCGTTTTTCGGTTTGTCCGCTTCAAATCGAGGTTTGCTCGTGCCTTTGTTTTCCGCAGGAGTGATTTTTATCGGATTGTTGTTTTTGTCGAGCGTCAATATATATTTGCGATATTTCGACTTTCCGTTTTTATATTCCGGCAACGGAATCCCTTTCGATGATGTAGTCAGTTTTACAATGGCAAGTTCGTCATCAGAATTGCTGTCGACCACAACGGCACCTCGATACAAACCTTTTGAGCCTTCTTTTTCGTAATCGTTTCCGCCTTGTAAGTCTTTATCTCTCGTGCGAATTATTCTGCCGTTAGGTGTTTTTTCTGATATGTTTTTTCTTTTTGACATAGTGTACTCCTTGAATACTTGTTGCATTTTTATGCAATTTCTCGTATGTTTTTCGGCGGATTATTCCGCACGTTGTATCGAGCACTTTGCTCTCAGAGCGATTTAGAGGCTCTGAACGCGCCGGCGCGGTCGAGGTTTAGCAGTTTTATGGCAAAACCGATAGCATCACGTTGGCTCTGATAGGCGTATTCCTCGAACTTGCCGAGATATATCGCTCGGACCGTGTATCGATTCTTTGAAGTTTGGGTAAAATGGAACGCTATCCCGGGCGTGTTGTAACTGAACGCCACGCCGTCCGGGGCGAAATTCACATATTTGCCGACGTCCGCCGCTCTGAACGGCGCAGTTAGCGTTTGGAAGTAACTCGAATCTGCCATTTTCAATCCCATTTTTTTGCGAGTGAAACAAGTTTCCCTCGCTTTCTGTGTAGGGAATTAAAATTCCCTCACATACGGCGGATTCGGATATATTTTTTCTTTTCCGAACCGCCTATCACACAAGCCGAAAAATTGCTGTCGCATCTTTTTCGACTTGATTGCTTGCCGTTTATGTGCAACAAAACGGATACGCTGCCGCTCGTGTCGTGGGATTCATCCCGACTCGGACTAAACGTCGTTTCATTGCTTTTCTTGTGCCGTATCGTCATAGTTGAGTGCGTTCTGACGACAGTATTTGTCTACGCCTTCCGGGCTTAGCACGTTTTCCGGATGCTTTTCGACCGTGAATTGCTTAATCCCTCGATACCAATACGGCTTGCCGCTTTGCGAGTTATATTGCGAGTAGATGTTGCCCTCGTAGATAAGTTTGCATTTCCGGGCGTTCTTCTCGTGGACCTCGATACCCATTTCGCCCAAAGAGGCGGCATTCTCGGCTTGTTGGTGCTTGACCCAAATAAACTCCCACTCCGTGCGCAACAATGTCTTTTTGCGGCTCAACCTATGTTTTTTGCCGTACACGTCCTTTTTGCCGAGTATGTAGATAACGTCTGTCGTGAGTTTTCGGACAGCAGCGTCTACTTTGCTGAAATTCTGCACGTCGCCGAGAAACACAAGGTCGTGATGTCTGATATACTTGAAACCGTCTATGATGTCCGCTTTCATAGAGGCGTTTTTGTTCCACTCTCGGCAATCCATAAACGAGTCTATCTCATCACATCCGATGACCGTGAACGGCGGAAAGTATTGCACTTCCGGGCGACGTCCGGGCAGTCCAAACTGCGATATATCCGTGTGATACGTCGGCTTGCCGTTCGGCAGAAACAGTTTCGAGCGAGTGCGATACGGACACGGCGGCAATGTGAGTTTGTAGCCGATGTCGTTGAGTTTGTCGATTTCAACTTTTGCCATTTGCAAACGCTGCGCGCCGTGATACTTTGAGTCAATCGAGATGAGCGCATTCAAGAACGACGTTTTGCCGACACCTTGCGGTCCGACTATGATATACACGCCCGGCGGAATGGGTTTATCGATAAACTCGTCTGTCACCGTGTTGGTGCGTTCAGAATGGTGCGCGCGGCGGTACATTATAACCACGCCTATGCCGAATGTTGCGGCAAAGCCGGCGATGAAAACCGATATGTATATTAAAAATCCAGTTATCGAACTCATCAAAATACCTGTCCGTTTGTGTTGTTGCTCGATTCGTCTTTTTCAAGACGCTCGATATAGTCGTCTATAAAATCCGAGATATACTCGAATCCATAAGTCCTATCTTCCGCGCGCTGCTTTGCGCACTCGTATTTATACTCTTTTTCTTTGCGCGTAAAATGCCAATCTCTGATAGCTTCGAACCACGCGCCGAACTTGCTTCGAGGGGCGCGCGTGACGTCGCTTTCTTGTTGAACCTGTTTCGGCGATTGTTCAAACTTTTCAGCGTTCTGAATAGCCTCATCAACCGTCATTTGAGGGTCCGAACTTGATTCTGATTCGGCTTCCGCCGCGTCGTTTTGCTCAACAAGTTGTGCGAGTGTTTTGCCCGGGATTGCGGCGACGCTCGGTTTTGTTTCGATTTGCGGCACCTCTGATTGAACGGATTGAACGTCAAAATCGAATCTGTCCGGATATGGTTCGAGTTCTTCCTCTTTGATAGCGCGACCGCCGCGCCGCTCGATGCCGATCTGTCGATGACATTCAAGTTGGATCTCGCGCAAGATAACCATTATGGTTGCATCCATTTTTGTACTCCTTGAGAAAGATAGAGGCGCGCACACGCACTTAGACGTGCGCGCACCTCAAAAGGGAAATTATGAGTGATTGACTATAATTGAATTGATTAGAATGTCACGACATCGGGAGAAACGCTGACGGAAGTAACTGACGAAAGAACCCAAACAGTGAGATATTTGGACAAACTACCACATTCAACCTTGATGATAAAATGAGGATCAACGCCGCCTTGTGCTGTTACAAGGCTCTTATATTTGTTGGTATAAAAGTTGCCGCCACTGTTACCATTTACGGATTCATAGTAACTTTCGACCGTCTTTTTTCCTTCAATAACGAGTTGTTTTCCAGAAATAGATGCAGTGATAAACTTGTCCGCACCTATCGATTCTAGTGTTTTTGTCGACTCCTTTCCTGCCCAACTCGAGCCACCTCTTCCAACACTGTAATTGTCTACCTTGATAGAGCCAACCGCTGTAACCGTCACAGTGATGTTGTTGAAATAAGATTCACCGACATCGCCAAATACGTTAGTCAAGTCGACAGCAAGGGATGTTGTTCCAACTTTTACGGCATAAGAATTGCTCAAGCCAAAAATGCTGTGACTTGTAAGGGATGACGTATCAACCGTGAGCGAAGAAGGAATACCGTCAAAAGTGATTTGACACGTCGCTTCATATTTGCCTTCACGCGTTGTAACGATGATGTAAGCCACACTTCCGCGAAAAGACTTTTTACAAGTGACAGTTGCAGTGAGTGCGCCGTCAGAAGCAGGAGTGACCGTTATGTATTCGCTGATGTTTTTATCCTTAAGAGGAGCATCATCGGACCATTTGATTGTCCAATCAACCGCTTTGTTTGGAGCATCGTCCGGAAGAACAACAGCTGTCAAGGTTTTGCTGACAGAACCGTTTTCCGATGCGACGGTTGCGCCTGACATGAGCATAACTCTTGCTGTCGATTCGACTTGCTCTCCTTCAGAAGGTTGCCCGGGTTGTTCCGGATCTTGTTGCTCTTGATTAGCATCTTGCTTTGGTTTGAACCAATCGTCTGTATTCTTGCCGTAAACGCCAAAGCCGACGCCCAAAACAACAGATGCGCACATCACAATCGCAAGCAGTACTGCAACGATCGCGCTGAGAGCTTTGTTGCGTTTTTGATAATCTTGTTTAGTTGCCATGTTTTCTCCTTCCTGCTTTTTGAGCAGTTTTTTTATTTGATTTGTTTTTGTGGGGTTTTGATTGCCGTTGCCGTTTCGGTTTGGACTGCCGTTTCGGTTTCGGCGGTGATTGAGATCGTTTCATCGATTGCGTTGCAAAATACGGTGCGAGTTTAACAAGCAACGAAATGATGCAAATTGCAATCAGCACACAAACGATGACTATTGCCGAAATGATGAGTTCTTTCTTGTTGTTTCTAAACCAGTCTTTAATGCGATTCCATGCATCCTTATAAAACTGAGAATTGTCATAAGGCTTGTTGGGTTCGACGTCGGCAACGGCGTTTATCGGGTTCGATGCAACTGCAAACGTATGATACACGTCATTTTTGCGGCAAGTTATAGAGGCAAGATTCATATTGAGATACACGCTTTCCTCGGCGATGTATGCATATTCTTGTCCAAACTTCAAATCGCCGCGTGTTATAACGCCGCGTGCTTTATACTCTGATTGCGCAAAACGGAATAAATAAACTGTTTCTCTGCCTTTTCCGGCGTTCACTTTTGCGATTATGCTGTCATAATCGCTTTCATTGGCATAGTATTTTTTGCAAAACTCGGCTTTTGAAAGTGAGGAATCGTTGACATCAATAGGCACGATTGCTTGAATGTCAGAAAATTTTTCATAGTCATACTTGCCTTTATAAAGCGTGAACCAGTCGAACGCTGTCGGCGTGCGCTTGTAACTTTCAAGCGTGTAACCGTCTGCGGCTGTCATTGAAATAGGCACATAGTGTACTTTGCCGTGTTCAAGAACCTCGTATTTTTTGCCGAGTATTTCACCTTGTTCGCCGGTGGGCATATAACCTTGAAAAAGGTCCATTGAAAGTTGCTCGCCCTTGTCGTTCACGAGTTCAGACTTGCCAAAGCGATAACTCTTTTTGTAATTGTATATGTAGTCGAGCAAACGCTCGCCCGAAAGGGTAAAGTCTTTCGCATAAGGAACGCTACCGTCGGGCGTTTCATACCCGGTATAAAAAAGATAATATATGATTTGTTGTTCAGCAGGAACTCTGCCGGCAGCGTACAAATTCCAAGTCAACGTCGGCTCTTTTCTGAGAATAATCTTGTCGCCGAAAGTTTGCGCATATGTCGGGTCATACAAGGAATACGGAATATCTTTATTAAACTTGCAATCGACAGAGCCTTGCAATTTTCCCGGATTCGATGATAATTGCTGCCCGACGTACTTAATCACGGTATCATACACTTCGCGCGTTGACGTTACCAAAATAGGCGACGTCATAGCAGAATAATACGACGCCTCTATTTTCCAAATTCCGCCGTATTGTTCGATGAGTTCGTTAGGAAACGAAAAATATACGCTGTCAAGTTGGTCCTTGACGGTATAGTCACTTTGTGCGCTCGAATTGCCGTCCGGGCGGAAGAACGTGTGCTTAAGCTCGATATCGAGGACATCGAGGCTGTATGCTTTCACGCTATGTGTATTGCTGTCTTTGTCTGCACCAAAGCCTTTCATATACCCGGCACATTCATATGACTTGCCGATTGTTGACGTTGTTGCCGTCTTGTCGCCGTATGCAAACAGCTCGACTGTTGCGACGTCGTATCTGCGCGCGCCAGCGTGCGTGATTGCGTATTGCTCCGCCAGCGCAAGCAGTTTGCCGTCACTGTCATCGATACGGAATTTGTAGAACAGCTTGTCGGACGTTGCGGAGCAGAATATCAAATTGACGCGTTGATAAGACGATGCGTTGTCTTTTTCGTCGAACGCAACCGCGACGTTTGCTTTGTTGGATGCGCTGGATCTAGAAAAATCTTTTTGTTGCGGATTATATATGTACAAGTAAAGCCCGAACTTCGAGTTGTCCGTGCCGTCATAGCCGTATTCGAGGAACGTGTAGATTTGCGTATCCTTCGATGCATCCGCCGGATAGTCTGCAAAATCAAAACCGTCAGAACCTTCGAGGTCTTTTGCGACGTCGATTTTGTCAAAAACGTAATTGGGCGCAACGTCGCCGTCGACGGCATATGCAACCGCCGACGGAAGCGTCGCACTCATAAGGAGGATAAAAATGAGGGAGAGCCCGATAATAGACGAAAGAATTGTTTTTTTCATCAGAAGATAACCTCCGACGGATTTATTTTGATGATTAAGTCTGCACTCAATATGCCTTCGACGTCGAATTTCTTGCTGCTGCCATTTTCGGCAGTGACGACGATCTCAAAGAACGTGCCGACGTAATTGCATCTGATGTCATCGACAACGTGACCGAAATACGCATTGCTTAATGCGGTGACGATATTCTTCGGCGCAGTGAACAAAAAATAACCATCCTCGATCTTCAAATCGAAAGCACGGTTATAGTCGCCGTCCGCTTGAGCGAACGCATGGAGTTTTCCGTCAAGCATAAAATCAAAGTCCGCACTCGCTTTGGGGCGCACGGTTACGTCGAAATCACCGCCGTTCACAACATCGATGCGAACGGTGAGCGCATCTTTTACATCAACCGACTTGACGGAAACGCCGTCTTTCAGAACGTCGAATTTGCGCACCGTATTGTTCCCGTTGCCGGGAATGAAATCCCAGTTTTTGAATCCGTCAGACTTGACACCGAGAACGATCGCACCTGCAACGATTCCGAGCAAAAGCACAATAAGCATCACCAGTGCGAACACCTTGATGCCGTTGTTTTCTCTTCTCGATGTATTCTTTTTCGTTCTACGTTTTGCCATAGAGTGCCTCACTTCGATGCAAGATTTTTGATCCAGTCAAAAGCAAGATTCAGAACGGTGACGTAATCTTGCTTGGTTATAAGCGCGACGATGCCGATGCCTGCAAAAAACAGAATTGCCAGCGAAATCGCAACGCTCACGATGCCGGATAAAACTTTTCCGAAAATAGTGCTTAGTTTCATATCTATACCTCATGGGGGACAACCGCCGGGAGCGTTCCGTCCCAAAGTGTTATTGAATCGTTCCCGGCAGAGCCACTCCTTGGAGTGGTTTATTTATGCCGGCACCGTCTTAGTCTTTTGTTTGCATCCTAAAAAACCATAAGGGAGTCAGACGGTGCCGACTGACAAACCGGCAATGCCGGGCTGTACCAAAATGATGCGACGTTCTTCAACGGCAGAGTTGAAACTCTCGACGTTGAGAATCATCTGACGCGTTACTTCGCCCACTTTCTCGTTTCGAGTCCCGGTAAACCGCACGAGCTTGCGCGTGATGTCATCTACGGTGCAGGCGTAACCTTTGTATCTGAACTTGTTGCCAACCTCGAGTGTTGACGTGACGTCGAGGCAAATCGAATGCTCCGAACGCTTTGCAGTTATGTTGCGATGAATGTGTTTGCCTTTTTTCATTGTTCACCTCACGCAGATACGGTACTCGAGATCTTCCATGGCGATATCGAGTGCGCGGTCAATGACATCGAGCTTTGCCTCGATGTTCTTTTGTGCGTCAACGTCGTCGTCAAGTTCAACGGCGTCAGTCAGAGCGTGAGTGAGTTCTTTGTGATAGTTTTTGAGCAGTGCCACCAGTGTGGCGAGATCTTGCAAATTCATTTTGTTGTCCCCTTTGTGCGTGCGTGTGCGCCTATATGCGCACGCTTGCGCTATGTGATTGATATTTGCCTTGCCGACAACGCTTGCGGTGTCATTTTGGCTTACAAATCATATTTTACGATTTTCATCTGCATAATATATCATATTTTATGATATGTCAATGCAAAAATTCACATTTTGTGATTTTATTTTGAAAAACGTGCATCATAGGGCTATGAATAATCTCGCAAAATATAGAAAATCAAAAGGACTGTTACAAAAAGACGTGGCTCTAATGCTTGGTATAGCAACTAATACTTATAGTTGCTATGAAACTGGCACGAACGAGCCTTCGATTTCAATTCTGCTTAATTTGGCGGACATTTTCGACGTTACGGTCGATGAACTTCTCGGAAGGTCCTCGTCGGATATTTTTGATAACGCTCGCATCGAGCAGCCGGAAATATTACAACTTTACGAGAGAATGACGCAGGAAGAACAAAACAACCTCGTCAATTATGCTCGCGGTCTAATATCCGGGCGTGAACTTCGCGCGTCTTACGAAAGCCGCAAAAATCGCCTGGCATAATTCGGTCCTTTCAGAATAAAGCCTTTGATATAATTGATGCGTTTACTATCTTTTAGGGGGCATCATTATGGATGAGGCTTTATTTTCAGTTTTGGAACAAATAAGCGGAATATTATCCGGGTACGTCGCCGGGATTCGCGCAAGCGCGCACATAAGCGACGCGCCGACTATTCCGCATCAGACGTCGCCGTCCGAGCAGCGTTCTCGCAAAGGCAACGTCATTCAATTCGTGCCGCGCAGCAAGCGCGCCGAAATAAATAAGGAGGCGAAAAAAACAGAGAGCGAATGCAAGTCGGATAAAGGAGCCGATATGCAAAAAGTAAAACCCGTCTTGCGAAAAGACGGTCGGTATCAATTATATGTCATTTATGGCGGAAAGCGGCATTATGTTTACGCCAGCACGGAACGCGAGTGCCGCCACAAACGAGCCGAATTAGAAAAAGAACTCAAAAAGAACCCTCAACAATACTTTGCGTCGGGCGTTCACGAATGTATGACGTTGTACGAGTTCGGGATATTCTACGTCGAGAACTTCAAAAAGCAATACGTTGTCGAAAGCACATACAAACAATATCTTTCGACAGTGAAAAAGTATTTGAACAGCAACACGCTCCTGTGCAAATTGCGTATCGAGGAAGTGCAAGGGTTAATCAATGCTCTTCCGATGACGTCGCTTCGAGGCAAAGTGTTTTCGTTGCTCGTGCAAATTCTCAAAAAAGCGTATGCGTTGGACTTTATCAAAAAACATCTCGGAGACCTCATCGAAAAGGGCAAAACGCAAGACGAACGGCTTGACGCATTGAGTATCGAGGACCAACAGCGATTAGTTCAAAATCTCGACCTCGATACAAACTTTGGAAAACGCGTGATGTTTTATCTTCTCACCGGGGCACGCCCGGCTGAAATGAAAACGGTTACGGAAATCAAAAAAGGATTCGTGCATCTTGTCGGCACGAAAACAAAGCACGCGGACCGTTGGATTAAGTTATCCGAAAGCGCGATGACGTTGTTTGAAAACGCGCCGAGCGAGTTCTATCGTTTCGACCTAAAACGATTTAGACAGCGGCTGCAAAAATTTGTAGAGCAGTATTGTGGAATAAAGTCGTACGTCACGGTTTACACGTTGCGACATACGTTTGCGACAAACCTATACTATTTGGGATGCCCGGACAAAGAGCGCGCGGCGTATATGGGGCATACTACGACAAAGACGACGAATGACTTTTACACGAGTTTAGACCCGACGATTTCGGCGATAGATATTAAGAATATCTACGGCGATTTTTATCCCGAATTTTGACACCCTTTTGACACACGATTCTGCAAAAAACGTGCAAAAAGCGGTCATTGTGAGCGGCAATTTGGGTAAAAAAGGTAAAGAAAAACGCCATTTTCGGACTACCAAACCACGAAAAATGGCGTTTTTGGAGCTGATGACCAGACTTGAACTGGTGACCTCATCCTTACCAAGGATGTGCTCTACCACCTGAGCCACATCAGCATTTTTTTGGCGGAAGCGGAGGGATTCGAACCCCCGTGGGCTTGCACCCAAACGGTTTTCAAGACCGCCTCGTTATGACCGCTTCGATACGCTTCCAAGTAATTAATGAAGCAATGTTTCTTTATTTACAAGACACGATTTCGTGTGTTTTTGAACACAAATTCTGTATCAAGCCTAATTAGTATAACAATAGAATGCGCTTGTGTCAAACATTGATTGCAAAATTGGCAAAAAAACATTATATTTATTTTTTTCATTAATTCGACACGATAAAAAAATTTTTGCATTTTGACTTTAGATATTATATAATAATATTAATAAAAACATAGAAAGAGGTTCAACCTTATGAAGAAAATGAGAAAAAGTTTAGTGCTCATTCTCGTATTCGTGCTTGTACTCGCATTGTTCGTTGCCTGCAACAGAGGCGGTGACCAAGGCGGAAACGCAAATAACGACCAAAGCCAAGGCGAGCAAGGTGGCGGTGAACAAGGCGGGAACGGTGAGCAAGGTGGCGGAGAACAGGGCGGAGGCGAGCAAGTCTCGTATTTTGAATACGATCTCTCCGAAATCTTTGCAAAGTACGCAAAGGCCGACGATTGGAATTTCAAGGCGCAATACGATGCATACGTTGATAGTATGAATACGCCAAACTATTCCTACACGTTCGGCTTTATGGGCGCGCTTACGATGTCGGTGGGGTACGTCAAAGACGGACGTGCGTATCAAGACTATTACGTGTACGGTGACGCGTATTATCTCGACAACCTTGACGGCACGCACACCAAATATAAGGAAGGCTCTAACGGATACAATGAGAACGCAAGCTACGTAGAGAGCGAACTTTTCTACATAGACGAACTTGGCAAATATGCCTTTGAACATTTCGATCTCGCGTCAACCGAGGGTATGAGCGGAAAATTCAATCAATACGTCGCAAAAGACCCGGTCGAAGCGGGCAACGGAATTTTCGGCGGTTTTGAAGAAAACCCCGATTACACTATGTATTGGAAGCGTATTGAAGTGTATTTGCAAGGTGAAAATATCTGTAAACTCGTTGCAATCGCGCAATGCGATTATCTCAATGTAGAAGGAGAGCTCGAATCGTGCGATTACAAGTATGAGGTGACTTTCTCCGATTTCGGACAAGTAAACTTCGATTTGGGCGACCTCACAATCAAGACCGACACGAGCGGCGGAGACACCCCGATTGAGTCCAAGACGTATACGATCGTTTTCACTGACCAATACTTGGGTGCAAATAGCACCGATATAGTGTTTGAAACGACATCCGTTGCAAATTCTTTCAACAACGATCGTGGTATTCAATATATGCAAGCGGGCGGAACAACCGAGCTCATTAGTAAAGGTTCGTTGACCAACGTTTCGTCGATATCTCTTGTGCTTTATTCCAATGCAGACAATGGTATGGGCGTTGAAGTATTGGTTGGTTCTACAAATATGCTTTGCAACGGTACGAAAACGGGTACTGTTACTAAACCAAGCGATTATACTCAACTTACTACTCTCACTTTCAGCACTTCCGATGCGCTAGACGGTAAGTTGACTATCAAGCTTATTCCAACGGGTGAGAAAAAGTCAATGTACATCAAGTCCGTTGAAGTTGTATGCGGAGGAACTACGGGTGGCGGCGGAACGACGCCCACTCCCACCGAGGTTATGCCCGCGCAAAACTTCAACGCAGCAACTCTTGACAAAAGCACTTTGAGAGAAAAACTCATCGAGTATTACGGCAAGAACGATCTCCTCCCGCTCGAATCAAAAGGCGCATATCATTGTCTTGTCGTACCCGTGCAATTCAGCAATTACGCAGTCACAAACACGCAACTCGACAACTTGAACAAGGCGTTCAATGGCTCGACGACCGATACGGGTTGGCAAAGCGTCAAGACATACTATCAAACTTCGTCGTATGGCAATCTCGATATGACGTTTGATATCCAAAGCGTTTACACGGCAAAAAACGATTCTTCGTATTATGAAACAAATACCAAATCCGTAATTTGCGAAGGAGAAAAAGTTTCCCTTGCCGGTGACGCAATCATTCTTGAAGAAGTTATGGCGTGGATTACACCGCAAATCGATCTTTCCGTTTACGACCACGACAACAACGGCATATTGGACGCAATTTGGATCATCTATACCGCGCCCGTAGTGTACGACTCTTCCGACAATGCTTCTTCGTCTTCAGACGATGAAAGCATCTATTGGGCATACGTCACTTCCTACGCAAAGGACGATAGCGACAACACGAAGTACGACAATCTCGACCTCGGTTATTACCTCTTTGCGGGATTTGACTTTATGAACGAGTATACGGGCAACGCCAACGATCCTTACAACGATACGACGGGACAATACGTCAATGCGACTATAAGCGGTCTCAAAATCAATGCTTCGACCTATATTCACGAGACGGGACATTTGCTCGGACTTGACGACTATTATGATTATTCCCAAAACCAAGGCAGTGACAACGGCTTGGGCGGTGCGGATATGATGGACTACACCGTCGGTGACCACAACGCATACTCTAAGATGATGCTCGGTTGGGTCAATCCCACCGTGGTGACTACTACGCAAACCGTCACACTCAATCCGTTTGAGTCGAGCGGAAGTTGCATTATGGTGCTTTTGGATTACAACGGATCGTATTTCAGTGAGTATTTGCTCATCGATTTGTACACCAATACCGGTCTCAATACGGCTCACGCAAATCAAGCAAACAGCTATTTGTATTACGATTACGACACCGGAAAGGGCATGGCGTACGGCGTGAGAATTTATCACGTCTCTTCCAAAATCGCGGAAAACCCGTATACGGACGAGTATGGTTCGTTTACCGAATGTAACAACTCTGTGACGGAATTTCCGCTTATCAAGCTCGTTCAAGCGGACGGTGAGAAAGATTTCTCTGCCGACGAGAACGGACTTTGCAGTGCGGACGATTTGTGGAAAGCAGGTCAAAAACTCAGTACCGTATTTCCAAACTATGCGAGAAACGACAACAAGAAAGTCAATTTCGATATCGAGATCGTCAGCGTAAGCGCAACGAGCGCAACCGTAACTATTACGTTTGCGGCATAATTTACACGCAAAATAGATAGGCGAGGGTGCAATAAGCACTCTCGCTTTTTCTATTGTGCATATATGCATATGAGAACACTCCGATTTACAAGTGCGCAATCGTACATTTGTACAAAAATTTAGACAGTGGTGTTTACTATCTCAAAAATATGTGTTATAATTGCAATATTAAATTGATAAGGTGAAAAATGAAAATTCAACGCAACGTATTTTCAAGACGAGATGTAAACGGCGTCGACGTATTGTTGACGGACGCACCCGAAGTCAAAGAAGCAATCAAAAAGCACAAAAAAACCGTGAAAAACTCGGTCGTTTGGTCTATCGTAGGCACACTTTTGTTCGTGCTTATTCTCAACGTGATTATCCTTCCGCTTACGGGCGGTTGCGCGCGTGTCGAGCATATTGAAAAATACACGGGCAACAACCGGTATATCACGTTCAGCTCGGAATACGGACTTTTGCTTTCCGCACACAGAGCGGGTGGTGTGCTCGAGCCGGAAGAGACTATGGCAGCGTTTAAGCAATGCATGGAGCAAGCGAAGAACGAAAACTACAAGGTCGACGTTCTCGAATTTGACTTGCACCTCACCAAAGACGACGTTCTCGTCCTTATGCACGACCACGAAATCGACCGTACTTCCAACGGCACGGGCAAGATTTGCGATATGACGCTTGCGGAACTCAAAACGTACAACTTCGGCTACAACTTCAAGACTACAGACGGAGTTTACAAGTATCGCGACAAAGACGGCGACGATCTCAAAGACGTGCGCATCGCAACGCTGGAAGAGGTCTTGACCTACGTCGAAAATGACGTCTGCGAAGGCAAAAAAACTATGCAATACGTCATCGAAATCAAGGACGGCGGAGAAGTCGGCAAGCGCGCTATGAACAAACTGTATCGTATGATGGACAAGTTTGACATCATCGACCGCACCGTGTTCGGCACTTTCCAAGGTGAAATCAGCAAGTACGTCGATGAGTGCAACGCCAACGGTGCGTTTGAAAAAGAAATTGTGCGCTCGGCGGGTATCGCTGAGGTTCTTGACTTCTACTATGCCTTCCTCTATGGCAACACCAATGCAAAGTTCAACTTCAAGGTTCTCCAAATTCCGATGGGATTCAACGGTTTCTTTGACCTTTCCACCAAGGAATTTATCAACTTTGCTCACTCTCTCGACATAGCCGTCCAATACTGGACCATCAACGATCCCGACGACGTTGCCAAGTTGCAAGCGAACGGGGCGGATTGTATTATGACGGATGATCCCAAGATGGCTTATAATGCTCTCAACCGAGTCGAACGCATCGAGTGCCAAGGCTAACTGCGTTATTTAGCGAATAACTGCGGCAGCACCACTTGCCCGTTCAGTCACGTACGCCTTGTACGTTAGGCTGTCCGTTCAAGTGGTGCTTTCTTGTTCTTCATCTAAATGGAGCGATTAAGAACGATTGATTATACTTATAAATGAAATCTGCCAATTCGGAGCGTACTTATTAACGGAATGTGCCTATTCGGAGTTGGAGGCGCAGGGCGCCGACCGCACCGAGCGCCAAGCTTGACGATTAGTACAAGCGACTGTGACGTGTTGTTGCGAAGCGGTCACACAAAGCGCAGTGGCATAAGTAGAGAAATGTCCCTATCTATGCGCGTGCCGAGTTCCCCTCTTGCGAACGATGTTTGTTTTAGTAGAAAAATGACATAAATTTGAGCAATAGGGGAAAGCCCGAAGGGAAGGGGTGATATTACATTAAAAGAGTTACAACAAAAGCATATTACAACTGCACTCATAATAAAAAAGCACTTGCGTTTGCAAGTGCTTTTTCGCTTTTTATTGATTATTTTTTCTTTGATTTCTTCTCTTTGCCGAGACCTTTGATAAATCTGCGGAAACCGCCTTTTCTGCCGTTGAGCATATCTACGAGACCGTCGAGAGCACGTTGGTTGATAATACCCATTGACCACGCCGCTATCGTGCGATAAGGCATATCTTTTACGGAATTGGTGAGCATTTCGGGATTTTCGGAAGAGAGTGCGACGAGATTTACTGCACCCACCGCAAGGTTGTACATAAACTTTCCGAATCTTGAAACTCTGCATTGACCGATTGTGTTGTTTGCAGTCAATTCACCTTTGACGAACGGTTTGTTCTCAATCATCTTTTCGCCGTAAAGTGCCTCAAATTGCTCGACGGGGATATCTTTTGCGTTTGCGATATCATAGTAGCAAGGTGCGGTCGCTTTGTAGTCGGGAACGGGAGCGTCGGGATTTTTGGAAGTGACGTTCACGTTGCCTTCGAGCTTGATATCGCGAGAGCTTGCGCCCACGAGAATACGGAAATCACCGCTTTCAACGTGCCAATCGTTGATTAATACGTTGTAGTATGCAAATGCACGGGAGTCAAGCGATACGCTGACCTCTTTTTCCTCACCCGCTTGCAAGAACACTTTCTTGAAGCCTTTGAGTTCCTTTTCCGGACGGTAGAGAGTGCTTTCGACGTCCGCAACGTAAACTTGCGCAATTTCCGCACCGGCGACTTTGCCCGTGTTCTTGATTTTGAACGTGACGGTGAAGTCGTCTCCTTCGTTGATGCTGTCCGCACTCAATTTAAGGTCGGAATACTCAAACGTGGTGTAGCTCAAACCGTAACCGAACGGATATTTGACCGCTTTCTTTGCCGTGTCATAATAGCGATATCCTACGTAAATGCCTTCGCGATATTCCACCGTGCGAGGTCCCATGCGGAAGTATTTTGCGCCGATATAATCGTTTTCGTTGACGGGGAAGGTTTCGGCAAGTTTGCCCGAGGGATTGACCTTGCCGTAGATGAGGTTATACGCCGCCTCTCCGCCTGCTTGACCGCCGAGATAAAGATTGAGTATGCCTTTGACGTTTTTGTCCCAATCGCCTATTTCAACTGGCGAACCGCAAGAAAGCACGACGATGACGTTTTTGTTGACCTTCAAAATCTCGTTGATGAGCGTCACGTGCGAAGAGGGCATTTTGATGTGACTGCGGTCGTAGCCTTCCGACTCGAAAGCGTCCGTAAGACCGATAAACAACAATACCGCGTCTTTGCCCTTTGCGGTCTTGACTGCTTGATTTATGAGGCTCTTTTTGTAGCCTTCGCCCTTAAGGGTGTATCCGTCGGCATAAGCGTATTTTTGACCCGCCTTGTCCAAAGCGTCCGTAAACGACGTGATTTTGGTGGGGAGAATGTGGCTCGAACCACCGCCTTGATAGCGGAGTTTTTTTGCAAGCTTGCCGATGACTGCGATATTTTGTTTTGCGTTCAAGGGGAGTGCGCCGTCATTTTTGAGAAGCACCGCACCGCCTTCCGCCGCGCGTCTTGCGACTGCGTTGTGCTCTTCGATATCGAACTTTACGCCTTTGACTTCGCGCACGGTGTTTTCGTATGCAAATCTTATGAGGCGAAGCACCACTTTGTCGATGTCTTCAACGGTGAGAGTGCCGTCTTGGAGTGCTTTGTATACGCCGGGATCGCTCATACCTTTGTTGCCCGGCATTTCGAGATCCATACCCGCTTTGATGCCTTCGGAACGGTTGTTGACCGCGCCCCAGTCGCTCACTACGATGCCCTTAAATCCCCACTCGTCACGCAAGACGTCGGAGAGGAAACGCTTGTAATCGCTGAGATACGTGCCGTTGAGACGGTTGTAAGAGCACATAACCGTTGTCGGTTGTTCCGTCTTGACGATATGTTCGAAAGCGGGCATATAAATCTCGCGAAGCGTGCGCTCGTCAACTACGGAGTTGATGGTCATTCTTATGTATTCTTGGTTGTTTGCGAGGAAGTGTTTGAGGGAAGTACCGACGTTTTTGCTTTGCACGCCGTGCACCCACGCAGCTCCCATACGTCCCGCAAGGAAGGGATCTTCCGAGAAGTACTCGAAGTTCCTTCCGCAAAGCGGACTACGCTTAATATTTACGCCCGGGCCGAGAACGGTGGAAACACCCAAAGATTGCGCTTCGACTGCGATTGCCGCACCGACCTCTTGTTCGAGTTCAACGTCCCAACTCGATGCGGACGTAACGGCACCGGGGAAGCACGTTGCGGGTTCGGGCGTTTGCATAATGTTTACGCCACCTGACATTTTTTCACGACGCATACCGTTCGGACCGTCGCTCGTGCGCACGGCAGGAATGTCTATGCCGTCTCTCTTGACAGGCTGTGTAAGCCATGTGGTAGAGCCGGAAAGCATCTGCACTTTCTCTTCCAGCGTAAGCTTGGCAAGAATATCTTTATAATCGTTCTCGTTCATAATTTCCTCCGAGCAATTTGTATTTGAGTTTTTATATAGGCAGAGCCTTTATATCGATATATAGAGTAGTAATAACTCTTAAGTACCATTATATCACGCACACGGCGCGCTTTCAAGCATGGTTTTTTATCGCTTGCAATATGCTTGTCGCATGCGCAGCGATTGCCGTTTTGCCTATGAGTGTTTATATGCGTTTTTATCGTTTGACAAAATAATAGTTTTATATGCACTAAAACGATTGATAAAAACGCGTTTTTGTCATTTGTTTGATTTTTCTTTGTCGCGAGCGGAAAGAGGCGTTTTGTCGTCGATATACGTTTGCCATACGTTTATGCGGTCGTCCTCGTCTATTTGACGTAGGATTCTGCATGGATTGCCAACCGCAATGCAGCGAGGCGGTATATCGCGAGTAACCACGCTTCCCGCACCTATAACCGCGCCTTCGCCTATCGTGACGCCACCGCAAATAACCACGTTCGAAGCTATCCAAGCGTTCTTTTTGATAGTCACGGGTTTGGAGTATTCGAGGTCGTGATAACCGTCGGGATATGTGGTGTTTATACGTTCTTCCGCAATGAGAGGGTGGCACGGAGTTGCAATGGTGACGTTTGTGCCGAGCCATACGCCGTCTTCGAGCGTGATCGGTGATATGTCCAAAAGAGTGCACCCGTAGTTGAAAAACACATCGTTGCCGAGGTGAATATTGACACCGTATTCGCAATAAAAAGGCGTGAAAATCCAAACGGATTTACCCTTGGAGGAGGGGATAAGTTTGTTGATGAGTCGTTTTTGCCTCGGTACGTTCCACACCGGGCATTTGTTGAGCTTTTGCGTGAGGTACATACCTCTTGCGTGTTGCCAAAATATGTCTTTACTCGTCGAGTTGTACAACTTGCCGCTAATCATACGTTGCCACTCGAGTTTTTCTTTGCTCATAGCCCACCTCATTATACTGATATTCTATTTTATAAAAGATTTGATTTATATCATAAATACGAACAAAATATCAAAAAAACGTTGAAAAATTCAAAAAGAATGTTATTATTGTGATATGAGCAACGTGCAAGACAGAAAATTGAATGTGGAATTTCTTCCCAAAGGCGTATTCGACCCGCAATTTCAGCAACGAGAGAGTGGCGTCGTCCACACTCCGTATAGTCGAGAAGTGGCGTTTTATACGTGCGTGAAAAACGGCGATTTGCAAGGGCTTCAAAGCAATATGGCAAGTTTTATGCAAGAGTCGCTCGTCGTGGGAAGAATGAGCAACGACAACTTGCGCCAAGTGAAGTATTTGGCGGTGAGTTGTATTACGCTTGCCACGCGTTACGCCGTCGAGGGCGGGCTTATGGAAAGCGAGGCGTATAATTTGTCGGATAAGTATATCCAAAGCGTGGACAAAATGGACGATGCCGACGATATATTGAAATTTCTTATCGACAAGGCCGTGGAACTTACTTCGCTCGTCAAAGAGCATAAAAACAGACTGGAATATCCGCCGTATATACGAAAAGCGATAAGGATAATAGACGCGCATTTACACGACAAACTCATGTGCGAAGACATAGCAAGAGAGTGCGGTGTAAGCGTGGACTATTTGTCCAAGCAGTTCAAAGCGTACGTCGGAGTGGGCGTGAAACGGTACGTGCTTTCGCAAAAACTCAAAGCGTCCAAGGAATTGCTGCTTGAAGATATTCCGTACAAAGACGTGGCGTACTATTTTGGCTTCTGTTCGCAAACACACTATATAAGCGCATTTGTAAAAGAATACGGAATGACTCCCAAGCAATTCGTCGGAGCAAACGCCGAAAAGATAAATGCGTAGGAAAAACGCTTGGTAGGCGACGTTGGAATTTGGTGCTAATTGCAATAAACGATAGTTTATAATAATAGATACTGCTGTTAAAACCGCAATATCGTCAAAACGAGGAAATATCGTACGAAAGATAAAATCGCACGAATACCGTAACCGAACCCAAATTCGCACGTGTATTTAGTGGAAGGAGGATTGAATGAAGAACGAGACTTTGGAAAGGCTCATCAAAAAGCACTACAATGAGGCTTTGCTTTACGTGTACTCGTTTTGTCACAATCGCTCGCTTTCGGAAGATATAGTACAAGAGTCTTTTGTGCGCGCGTTTCGCTCTATCGACGTAGAAAAGGACGGATTTAAATATTGGCTATTCAAGGTATGTAGAAACTGCTACTTCGATTATTTGCGCAAGAATAAACGCGTCGGCGCGATAGAGTTCGACGTTGCGGACGAAAACGACTTGATAGACTCCGTTATCCAAAAAGAAGAGTATCGCGCGCTGTATAAAGCGATATCGCTTCTAAAAGACAACTATCGGGAAATCGTGCGACTTTTCTACTTTGACGGTATGTCGGTAAAGGAAATCGCGTCCATACTCGACACAAGCATAGAGAACGTAAAAATTCAACTCTATCGTGCAAGACTGAAACTTAAGGAAATTTTGGAGGGTAATATATGAATTTTGAAGAGGCGTTCGCACGTTATAAAGACGGCATTGCGACGGAAGAAGAAAAGGCGTATGTCAGACAACAATTGGAAATTGCCAACGCATTCGTTGCCGATGACGAAAAACGTCAATCCGTACCCGTCGCGGAAGCAAGCGACGACGATGTGAAAAAGGCAAAGAAGAAGTTTAAGTGGCGTTATGTCGTAATCCCCGCACTCTCACTTATATGCACTCTTTTGGCGATTGCGGCAATTCTCGGCGGTGTGTTCGGCTCTGCGGCGTCGTATGCAAAACAATCCGTCGTTTTCGGCAAGTACGATTGCGAGGCTATCGCAAGAGAAAAACTTGAAGAGGTCATACCGAGCAGTATTCTACCTTCTTTGGCTTCGACTTTTGAGGTGGACGACGTCGACACGGAATTCAACTACGTCGCGCATGATATCAAGAAGAGTTATTATTCCTATTACTTCACCTTCGAGCGCGACGAGAAGGCGTATCCCGATGACGACGAAGTGAAAGTGATTATCGAAGTCAACACCGTAACAGGCGTTGCGACACTCGTGAAAATCAAAGATAGATAAAATCAAACGAACGATATCAAGCGAAGCGTGCCTTTTGGCGCGCTTTTTACTTGCCGATTTAAGCATGCTTTGTCGGAGTGATTTTTTATCGTCGTGTCAAGCGTAAATCGACAACACGTTTTTATCGTTACGTAAATGGGCTTGTTTGCGATTTTTCATTTGCCGTGCAATCGCGCTTAGTCGGCGCACTTTTATTATTGAAAATCCAAATATATTTTTTCCGCTTATTTTTATAATCGCTTTGCATACAATATTCACGAGGTGTTTATGTGGTCAAACTTAATAAGTATCGACAAAGGGTACGATAAGGAGATAGGATATATACTTGACAAGCTTCAATGTACAAAAGACGTGTCGTACGCAATAGAGGAGTCCGAGGATAGAATGTGGATTTATCTTGCAAGTGCGTGCGAGTGTGCGGACGAGGTTGAAAACAAGATTTACGATATACTCGACGTGGTATTTTTGTCCTTTTTCAAATTGCGCTTTTTTCTTGAGCGATTGCCGATAAGAGCGCTCAATCATGCCAAGTGCGCACTGCTAAGCTCAATCGTAAATTTCGATAGAGATTTTGAAAGCGGAATAATCGCAAAGACGTTGTCAAACTCGCTTGACTACAACGTTGACGGTCTTTTTAATTTTCGCTTGCGCTCACTCAAAGAGGCGTGGGGCGAAATTGCCGACGTCGCTTCGAGATTGCTCGAAGGCAGTAGCGGTGATACGGATATATACGATATAGCCTCGTTTATTGCGGGGACGGACGGGGGAAAGAACCAAATATGCGTTGAGCGCAATCGCCTCAAAAATTTGACGGAAAGACACTTTGTGGAAGTGGTCAATCTGTTCGATGCGGAAGAATACAACATATTGAGTGCAATCATAAAAGAAAAGCCTTGTGAAATAGTGATTGAAAACAACTCTTTTTCAACGCCGATGAACTCTACTTTGCGTCATATTGCAAGGGTTATAGAAAAATCGTAAAAACACGATATGTGTTGCAAAAACGAAGAAAAATGCGCAAAACCGCCAATAACGGCTATATTTTGACTAAATATAAGCGTGTAAAAGCACGAAAAGTATTGCAATATGTCGAAATCAAACACGAAGCGTGTACAATCGTATAATAGTTATACAGTCGTCATTGGAGATTTATGCAACAAAAAAACGGGCAGTTACGCCCGTTTTTTCGTTGTATTCGGTTGTGTTGAGTAGCCGGCATCAATAGACTTTGCGCGCCTTTATCGTGTTGCTCGTCGCGAGCGGTGCAAGGTCAAGTTCGGTATCAGTATCGATTATCGTATAGCGTATACCGTTCCTTACCGCACTTACTCCGTCAAATTCGGAAGCGCCGGTATCGTTTGAGATTACGGTATAGCGGTGAATTGCCGATTTTACAACGGACAAATTTGGCATATTGACGGAATTGACGATATTGCCGTTTTCGATATAGTCTTTGAGTTCTTTTGCAGCCATTAGTGCGCAGTTGTCTTCCGCCTCTTCGGTAGAAGCACCGAGGTGAGGCACTGCGACGATACCTTCGCATCTTACGCAATCACCGTCCGGAAAATCGACGACGTATTTTCGCACTTTTTTGCTTGCGAGCGCGTCTTTGATTGCGCCCACGTCGCAAAGTTCTCCGCGTGCGGCGTTGACGATTATCACGCCGTCTTTCATCGTTGAGATGCTATCGGCGTTGATTAGATGTTTGGTTTCGGGCGTCATCGGAAGATGTAACGTGACGAAGTCCGCGTTTTTCCAAGCGTTTTTCATATCGTCGTAAATCGTCACGAAGGGGATTTCTTCCTTTGCGGATTGCGAGATGAAGGGGTCGTAGCCTACGACGTTCATACCGAGAGCGTGCGCCGAGATTGCAACTTTCCTGCCTATTGCGCCGAGTCCCAAAACACTAAGTGTTTTTCCTTGAATCTCGTTGCCTGCAAACGCACTCTTTCCTTTTTCCACTTGTTTTGCCACGTCGTCACCCGTGAGCGTGTTTGCCCAATTGCTTGCCTCAACGACGTTTCTTGCGCCGATAATGAGGTATGCTATGACGAGTTCCTTAACCGCGTTGGCGTTTGCGCCCGGGGTGTTGAACACGCAAATACCTTTCTTTGCGTAGTCCGCGTGCGGAATATTGTTGACGCCTGCGCCCGCTCTTGCAACGGCAAGAAGGGAAGACGGAACTTGATATTCATCCATTTTGAAAGAGCGCACGAGTATACCGACGGGGTCGGCGCAATTATCCGTGACGGTATAGCCTTCGAGCACGGGATTTGCAAGTTTTGATATGGAATTGAGTTTGAGAATATTCATATCTTCACCTAAATTTTAGCTTATTTGTTTTCAAGTTCAAACTTCTTCATGAACTCGATGAGGGCTTTGACGCCTTCCACCGGCATTGCGTTGTAGATTGACGCGCGCATACCACCCACGAGTTTGTGTCCTTTGAGGGATACGAGTCCGTTGGCTTCCGCTTCTTTGACGAATTTGGCGTTGAGTTCGTCCGTCGGAGCGACGAATGGCACGTTCATAATGGAACGACTGTCTTTTTCAACGTAGTTGTTATAGAAGTCGGAATTGTCGATGAAGTCGTAAAGCATACCCGCTTTTTCTCTGTTGATTTGCTCGATAGCTTCGACACCGCCCGTTTTTTTGAGGTGGCGCAAGTTGAGCATCATCATATAGATTGACCAACACGGCGGAGTGTTGTAAAGGCTGTTTGCGTCTATTTGCGTGCGGTATTTGAGCATGGTGGGGCAAATGGGGAGTTCTCCGCCCAGCATATCGTCTTTGACGATAACGAGTGTAACGCCGGCGGGAGCAAGGTTTTTTTGCGCACCCGCGTAAATGAGAGAATACTTGCTTACGTCTGTTTTTTCGCTCATAATGCAAGAGGACAAGTCCGCAACGAGGGGTACGCCGTTTGTGTCGGGAAGAGTGTGATATTTCGAGCCGAAAATGGTGTTGTTTTCGGTGATGTGAACGTAGCTTGCGTCTTGTCTGAAATCGGACGGAGACGTCTTGGGAATGTAGGTGAATTTCTTGTCTTCGCTGGACGCGACGAGCCTGATATCACCATATTTTTGTGCTTCTTTGTACGCTTTTTTGGCAAAGTTGCCCGTCACGATATAATCCGCTTTTCCCGTTTTGAGCAAGTTGAGCGGAATTGCCTCGAACTGCGTGGAAGCACCGCCTTGCACCATAATCACGTGATAGTTTTCGGGGATTTGCATAAGTTCGCGCACCAAGTCGAGACACTCGGTATTGATTGCGTCATACCATTTGGAGCGGTGGCTCATCTCCATAACGCTCATACCCGAGCCGTTATAATCTGTAATGGATTTTCCCGCCTCTTGCAATACCTCGATGGGGAGCATGGACGGACCTGCGGAAAAGTTGTAAACTCTCATAAATTCTCCTTTTTATTGCGATATTCAAATATCGTTTATATCTATATCGTAAAGGCAAAATCGGCGTTTGTAAAGATGTTTTTTTTCTGCTTTTGTAAGTATTTGCATAATCTCTTGCTTAAAATGCAAAAATAGTGTAATATATTAAAATAGATAAATATGTACACTATCGCGCGCTTAGGCGCATATGGAGAATAAAATGGCAAAAAATACGAAAACAGTTAAAGTTACCTTCCTCGGCGGTGTCGGTGAAATCGGCAAAAATATGACCGTTTTGGAATACGGCAACGACATGATAATCGTGGACTGCGGTGTATCCTTTCCCAAAGAGGACAGCCCCGGTATAGACGCGATTATCCCTGACATCACTTATATCAAAGAAAATATAGCAAGACTTCGCGGTATCGTGCTTACGCACGGACACGAAGACCACATCGGCGCAATCCCTTATTACGCCGACGACCTCAAAAACGTCCCTATCTACGGCACTGCGCTCACTATCGGACTTCTTAAACGCAAGCTCGACAAACAAGGCAAAAAGTGCAATCTCGTGACAATTTCGGCGGGGGATACGGTGTCGTTGGGAGACTTCCGCGTGGAATTTATCAAAGTGGCGCACTCTATGGCGGGTGCTTGCGCACTCAATATCGCTTGCCTCGTCGGCAACGTGTTCGTGACGGGTGACTTCAAAATAGACAACACGCCCATCGATGGCAAAAAGACGGATATCGGACGCATTGCGGAAATAGGCGCAAAGGGCGTTTTGCTTATGCTGGGAGAGTCCACCAACGTCGAAAGAGTGGGCAGTTCCACTTCGGAAAAGGTCGTCGGACAAAATTTGGAACAAATTTTCGTCGCAAACCCCAACAAACGCATTGTTATCGCGTGCTTTGCTTCGTCCAACTACCGCGTGCAACAAGTGCTTACCCTTGCGCATAAGTATCATAGAAAAGTGGTGCTTGCAGGCAGAAGTATGAAAGGCATAGTGGACGTTGCGTCCGCTTGCGGAGAATTGCAAGTGCCAAAGGGCGTACTCGTCGACAGCGTCGGAAGATTGCTCCCGAGCGAAACCGTCGTGCTTGCAACCGGCTCGCAAGGCGAACCGCTCAGTGCGCTCAACAAGCTCTCTAAGGGTGAATTTAACAAAATCAACCTTGGCACGGACGACGTCGTGGTGCTCAGTTCTTCGCCTATCCCCGGCAATGAAAAATCCGTTTACGACGTCATCAATGATTTGTTCAGAAAGGGCGCAAACGTCATTTACGACAGTATGAACGACATTCACGTGTCCGGACACGCTTACGCCGAGGAATTGAAGCTTATGCTTACCCTCGTACACCCGCAGTTCTTTATGCCTGTGCACGGTGAGTATCGTCATCAATTCAAGCACGCCGAAATCGCAAAATCGCTTGGCGTGGCAAGCAAAAATATCGTCATTCCCAACATCGGCGAGTGCTATGGCGTAAATCAAAAGGGTATACGCCAACACTCCAACGTCGCGTCGGGCAATACCTACGTGGACGGCGTAGTGCTCGAAGACGGAAAATCCGTCGTCAACGACCGTCGCTCGCTTGCAGAGTACGGTATGCTTTTGGTGCTTTGCGCGGTGGATATGGACCTTGGCAAAATCTCCGGTGACGTGGACGTGGTGGCAAGAGGATTCAACCTCACCGACGACGTGCGCTCGTCCATAGAAAACGCAACGAAAGACGCGATAAATTCCGTCGATTTTGACAAGACCGACGTCAACGAAATCGCACGCATAGTCAAAAAGGCTGTGAGAAAACTCTTTTACAAGGATAGACAATTCCCGATTATCATTCCCGTTATCGTCGAGGACTGATTGTGGGGAAGAGGTGAAATATGTATAGAAAACGCATTATTCTCATACTTACGTCGCGTGACGAGCCCGACGGAGTTTCCGAGAGGCTTGCCGAAGCAATTCGAAAAATCGGCACGCACAACGTGGTGGTGATGAGCGACGACAAATACGGCTCTGCCACCAAACTTTCGGCGTTGGATAAAATTATGGACAGCGGTGGGGAATATCAATATTTGCTCGAACGCAAGGACAAGGGCGTGATTAAGGATAAGTTTAAGTTCAAGACGCTTTCAAAGAGAGTCAACCGCATAAACAACCTTATCAAGCGTTTTCACCCCGAGTATATTTTGTGTGTTACGCCTTACGCTCATCACTGCGCTATCGAGGCAAAACGCAGAGCGAGATTTAATACGCAAATTATTTATATGATGCAAACGTTCACTCTCTCAAAAAGAGTGCATGATGACGCAACCAACGTTTATATAGTCGAAAATGTAGACATAAAGTCCGATTTGGTGCGAAACGGCATCAAATCCAAGGACATAATGGTGATGGGCTTGCCTTACGACATAGAGTGCCTGCACCCCGACCAAATTACGCTCAAAAAGAGAGAACTCGGGCTTCCCAAAGTCAAGACCGTGTACGTAAACGTGCACGATAAAAAAGAACTTTTGGACGTGTTCTCGCTTCTTCTCGACCAAGGTGAAATTGCCAATCTCGTGGTCAATTGCCACGACGTAAAGACGCTTGAAACGCTATCGTCAATGGCGGTGAAAGTGCCGAGCATGAAAGTGGTGTTTATACAAAACGCCGACCAAACGGACGAGTGTATGCAAGTGTGCGACGTGGCTATAACGCAATATGACGTCGCGACGCTTTACAAGTGTTTCAAGCTGGGAATGCCCTCGATAGTGCTATCCAAAAACGAGCACGAGCAAGCGGATATATCCTATCTCGTGGGACACGGACTTTGCCTCAAAGCAAAGGATAATCTCGATATGGTCGCGCTTCTTTACAAACTTCTGCAAACGGATACGGGTATAAAGATATCCGACGAGGGCAAAAAGTGGGTGGAGTACAGCAGTATAGACAATATAGCCAACTTCCTTTCCGCATATATAGCGGTGTGAGGAGTATTATGCCAAAGATAAAGATAAAAACGGTTTCGGATTTTGCAAAAAGACAAGGATTTAAGGTCGGCGACGAAGTGTTGCGCATAGGCGGATACGATATGATTGACGAGCTCGATTACTTGTATTACGACAACGAGAGAAAATTCTCGGTGGATATTTTGCGTGACGGAAAACCGCATACCGTAAAAGTGCACAAAAAAGACGGACAATCGCTCGGGCTGGAATTCGATATCGAGATGAAGCCCGTCGTGTGTAAAAACAAGTGCATTTTCTGTTTTGTAGACCAACTTCCCAAAGGGATGCGCTCCACGCTTTACGTCAAAGACGACGATTACAGATACAGTTTTATGTGCGGATCGTACGTCACGATGACCAACGTAAGCGAAGCGGACATAGAGAGGGTTATAAGGCTCAAACTCAGTCCTCTTTATATCTCCGTGCATGCGTGGGACGACGATATCCGTACGTTCATACTCAAAAATCCCAACACTCGCAAATTGCGTGACCAAATGCGCCGTCTCGGCGAAGCGGGTATCAAGATGCACACGCAACTAGTGGTTGTGCCCGACGTCAACGACGGAAAGGTGCTCGAAGACAGTATTAGAGGCTTGCACGAGGTCGAAGGCGTGGAAACGGTGGCGGTAGTTCCCGTAGGTATGACGGGACACAGAGACAATTTGCCCAACCTCAAAAGCGTTGACGAGCAAAACGCCAAAGACACGATTGCGCTCGTTGAGAGATTGCATAGGGAATACGGCGGATTTTGTTGGTGCAGTGACGAGTATTACGTCAAGGCAAAACTTCCCACACCCTCAAGCACGTACTACGGTGCGTTTGACCAAATCGAAAACGGCGTAGGCTTGCTTGCGGACTTCGACGACAACTTCGAGTACAATATGAGCGAAACCGAGGATTGCAACCTCGGCAAAAAAGTGGAATTTATAACGGGCGTATCCTTTGCGCCTTACCTTGAAAAATACGCAAAAAGACTTGAAAAAAAACTTGGTATAGAGTGCAAAGTGCACGCAATCGTCAACAACTTTTTCGGCACGTCCGTAACGGTTGCGGGACTGGTTACGGCGGGGGATATCACGGCGCAACTCAAAGACAATCCCGTCCCCGACGCATACGTGATACCCGACAATATGCTTCGCGAATTTACGGATACCTTCCTCGACAACGTGAGAGTTGAGGAGCTTTCCGAAAGGCTCAAAGCACCTATTATCGTCACGGCGCACAGCGGAAGCGACATCGTGAGCAAGATAAAAGAGTTCTTTGAATGAACGAAAAAGAAAAACGAAAATGCGCATAAAATGCAACAATCGGCGTTTTATGCAATCGAAAATTACAAATAAACATAAGATTTGGTGAAAATAATGAAACCATTGGTAGCAGTAGTAGGAAGACCTAACGTAGGAAAATCAACGCTTTTCAACCGCATAGCGGGCAGTAGAATTTCTATTGTCGAGAATACCCCGGGCGTTACGCGTGACAGAGTTTACGCCGATTGCGAGTGGTGCGGAAGAGCTTTTACGCTTATCGATACGGGCGGTTTGGAAATGAAGAGCACGGACGAAATGTGGAGTCATATCCGCACGCAAGTGGAGATTGCGGTGGATACGGCGGACGCCATTTTATACGTTGTGGATGGCAAGACGGGACTTACGACGGACGATAACCTCGTGTGTTCGTATTTGAGAAAATCAAAACTTCCCGTTGTCCTTGCCGTAAACAAAATCGACAACAACGATATGGGCAACGTATACGATTTTTATGCGCTTGGATTCGGTGAGCCTCACGCAGTCAGTGCGGAGCAGGGCAAGGGACTCGGTGATTTGCTTGACGCGATTATGGAAGTTATCCCCGTAAGCGTACCCGAGGAAGATCCCGACCGCATAAAGATTGCAATCGTCGGCAAACCGAACGCGGGCAAGAGCTCCATTGCCAACAAACTTTTGGGATACGACCGCTCCATCGTAAGCGATATTGCGGGCACGACGCGAGATGCAATAGATACCGCCCTCAACGTCGGCGACGACAAATATCTCATAATCGATACGGCGGGTATGCGCAAGAAAAAGGTGGTCAACGAGGACGTCGAAAGATACTCGGTTATGCGCTCTATCCTTGCGGTGCGTAGGGCAGACGTGGTGCTTATCGTATGCGACGCAAGCGAGGGACTTACCGAACAAGACGTCAAAATTGCGGGCTTCGTGCACGAAGAGGGCAAACCGTCTATAATCGTTATGAACAAGTGGGATTTGGTGGATAAAAACACTCACACCATTTACGAATACGAGAAAAAACTCAAAGAGGATTTGAAGTATATGGATTATTTCAAGTCCGTGTACATCTCCGCACTCAGCGGAAAGCGTCTTGACAATTTGCTTCCGCTTTGCAAAGAGGTGGTGGCAAATTCCAGAAAGCGTATTGCGACGGGACTTCTCAACGAAGTTATCGGCGATGCAATCAGAATAAGCGAACCGCCGTCCTATCTCGGAAAGAAACTCAAAATCTTCTACGTTACGCAAGTGTCCGTTGCGCCTCCGACTTTCGTGGTCAAGGTCAACGACCCTGCGATTATGCATTTCAGCTACAAGAGATACCTCGAAAACTCCTTGCGTAAGAGCTTTGATTTCTCGGGTACGCCTATACGCTTGCTCATACGCTCCAACAGCGGTGACGAATAATAAAAAATGCCGAAAATCACTCAAAAATGCGTTGCGTAAACGCATAATCGGTGATATAGTGTGAATGTTGAAAAATCGGACGATTGTATAATTATATTATACAAACCGCACGAAAGACTACGCCGATTGGCAAAAACGTACGAATCGGAATAGGATACAATAAGACGGAGGGCTTATGAACTACAAGGATATTGCCAAAGAACAACTTTGCGAGCAACTCAAAACCGAACAAAAGGCATATAAAAAACTTGTAAAACGCGGTGTTAGCGTGGATATGACACGAGGAAAGCCGTCCTCCGAACAACTTGAAATAGCAATGCCTATGCTCGCGCATGCGGGTGAGTACGACTATAAAATGAGCGGTATCGACGCGCGCAATTACGGTGAGCCTGCGGGACTAAAACAAGCAAGAGAATTGTTTGCCGACATTCTTGGAGTAAAGGCGGACGAGGTTATCGTATGCGACGGCTCGTCGCTCGACATTATGTATAACGTGGTGCAGTTCGCACTTCAATTCGGCATAATGGGTTCGACACCGTGGAATAAGCTTGACAAGGTCAAATTTATTTGTCCCGCGCCCGGATACGATAGGCATTTTTCCATTTGCGAAAACTTCGGTATAGATATGATCACCGTGCCTATGTTGTCTGACGGTCCGGATATGGATATGGTGGAAGCACTTGTCAAAGACGACGCAAGCGTCAAAGGTATTTGGTGCGTTCCCAAATATTCCAATCCTACGGGCGTTACGTTTGCGGATAAAGTGGTGGAGAGAATGGCAAATCTCAAACCCGCGGCAAAAGACTTCCGCGTGTTTTGGGACAACGCCTATTGCATCCACGGGCTTTACGATACGGAAGACAAACTCAAAAACATATTCGACGTTGCCAAAAAGGCGGGCAATTCCGATATGATTTACGAGTTTTCGTCGACGGCAAAAATCACTTTTGCGGGAAGCGGAGTGGCGGTTATTGCGGCGTCGCAAAACAACGTGCAAGACTTGCTCAAGCGCATGTCCTTTAAGAAAATCAATCCCAACCGCGTAAACCAAGTTATGCACGTGGAGTTTTTGAAAGACGTTGACAACGTAAAGCAAATTATGCAAAAGCACGCAGCGATATTGCGCCCCAAATTCGATTTGTTCCAAGCCAAAATGGGGGAAGCGTTTGGCGAAAGCGAAGAAGTGAAGTGGTCGAGACCTCGCGGAGGTTATTTTATTTCGCTTAACGTACCGCATTGCGCAAAGCGCACTGTGGAACTTTCCGCCGAGGCGGGAGTCAAGTTTACTGAGGCAGGGTCAACCTTCCCGTATCGTATGGACGACAATGACAGTAATATCCGCATTGCCCCCAGCGTGCCGTCGCTCGAAGAAATGGACTTTGCAATAGACGTGCTCATCCAAAGTATCAAAATCGCACTTATCGAATACAATATGAACAAATAAAACGCCGATTGTGTGAAAAACGACAAAAAATCAATATAAAAAACGACATTAAAAAAAGGCACTCGAACGAGTGCCTTTTTTGTGTGTTAAATGCGATTACATCTTTGCGATATATGCCGCAAGTTCGTTGAAGATGACGTCAAGTCCGTGTGCACCCGCATCGGGATAACCGATTGAACGCTCACCGACCGTGCCGGCTCTTCCGAGTGTCGCAACGTGCGTTTTGGTGGCTTCTGCGCCGTCGTGTGCCGCTTTTGCACCGAGGTTGAGACCTTCTTGCAAAGTCTTGCCTTCTTCCGCCGCTTTGGTCAACGCCATTGCGCAGGGCTTCAATGCGTCGACGAGAGTCTTGTCGCCGATTTCCGCGCCCTTGCCGAAGGACTTTTTGCCCGTTTCGTAAACACCGCGGTTTGCTTCGGTGAAGAGAAGTGCTACGTCGGCAAGATTTACTTCTTTCTTGCCGAGCATTGCTTTGCCCGCGTACTTGAATGCAGAACCCCAAATAGGACCGCTTGCGCCGCCGCAGTACTCTTTGATTATCTCACTGCAACTGACGAGGAATTGACCGATGTCGCCTTTCTTTCTCGTTGCCCAGTCTGCTTTGAGTTGTTTGAAGCCTTTTGCGATTGACATACCGAAGTCACCGTCACCCATTTTGTCCGCTTTGCAGAAGGGAACTTCGTTTTCGATGATGACGTCTGCCATTTTGTCTACGATTTGAACGAACGCCGCCGTGTTGATGGTCTCGCCGACTTGGGGAGTGCCTTCCACTTCGTATACCGCGTTGTCTTCGTTTTCATCGGTTGCGACTGCCTTCTTTGCCACTGCTTTGTGTGCGGTTTCGACGGGAGCATATCCGAGTGCTCTGCCGATTGCTTGCACTGCTTCGAGTGCCGCTTCCGCTTGTTCGCTCATAGCCGCGCCCCAAGTGAGTGCGGGAGTGGATACGGGGTAGTCGATGAGGGCTTTGAGTTCGTTATCGACACGGAGAACGGAGATAGACGCGCCCGCCATATCGATGGACGTCATAAAGTTGCCGACGATTGTGCGGTGGATATTGATGCCGTCCGCTTTCAACGCTTTGGTTACGGAATTGTTGAGGATATAGAGCTCTTGGAGCGGAGTTCCGCCAAAGCCGTTGATGAGGAGAACGACGTCTTCGCCTTTTTTGAGAGCGAGGTCTTCTTCGAGGTCGGTGAGGATACGTCTTGACAAATCGTCGCAGAACGTGCCCGTCGAATAGTCGATTTTCTCACGGAAACGACCGGGTTCACCGTGGATGCCTACGCCGAATTCCATTTCGTCGTCTCCGATTTCAAAAGTGGGGTGTCCCGCCGCCGGAACGGTGCAACTCGTGAATGCAAAACCGAAGGAACGAACGTTTTCGATAACCTTGTTCGCAACTGCTTTGACTTCTTCGAGTTCTTTGCCTTGTTCCGCCGCCGCGCCCGCGCATTTATGTACGAGAACCGTGCCCGCAACGCCTCTGCGACCTACGGTGTAGAGGGAGTCTTTGACTGCGATATCGTCGTTGACGTACACTGCGTCGACTTTGATGCCGTCGTCTTGTGCGTCTGCCATTGCGTTGTTGAAGTTCATACAGTCACCGGAGTAGTTCTTGATGATGAGAAGAACGCCTTTGTCCGTTGCGCATTTCTTGATTGCGTTGTAGACTTGAACTTGTGAGGGGGATGCAAAGACGTCACCGCAAACAGCCGCGTCAAGCATACCTTTGCCGACGAAGCCTGCGTGTGCGGGTTCGTGTCCGCTGCCGCCGCCTGAAATCAAACTGACTTTTGCGTCGTTGATATCTTTCTTTTTGACAACCTTATACTTTTCGACGAATTCGAGTTCGGGATGAGCCGCAGCCAAGCCGTGACACATATCGTAAACGAAAGTTTCGGGTGTATTCATTATTTTCTTCATAACATTTCTCCTTGAACCGCTTATATAATCCTCTTCTAATCATATATACGCGGATTTTTTATAAGACACTCCCTTGCGCGTGCAAGGGAGTGTTCGTTTTTATTAGTGGCAGCATTCGCAGTCGCAGCCGTATCTGAAATCGTGACCGAGTTTGTCCGCCGCTTTGATTGCCGCGATAACCATATCTTCGGTTACGGGGAAGGGCATATTGTGGATGCTCTCTTCGGGGATGCAAGTCTTTGCAGCAACAATCTTGTATTCTTCTTCGGTGAGTTCTTCTCTGATGACTTCACCCGTGCGAGGATTGGTCATAAGGTCGTGCAAGCAAACGGGGAGACCTACTTCGTCGCAGAAGTTGAGAACTTCGTAAAGTTCTTCTTCGGGGCTGTTTTCGAGAACGAGTTGGCAAATCGTACCGAATGCGACCACTTCACCGTGCATGCAGCAAGCGTGAATGTCGTGGATTGCGGTGAGGCCGTCGTGAATTGCGTGTGCCGCTGCAAGACCGCCGGATTCAAAGCCGAGACCGGAAAGAAGAATGTTGGTTTCAACTATCTTTTCAAATGCAGGAGTTACGACGTTGCAGTCGCAAGCAACTTTTGCTTTTGCGCCGTCGCTGATAAGGTTGCGATAGCAAAGCTCTGCAAGTGCCGCAGCAGTGTAAGTGCCGTAGCCGAGCAACGTGCCTTTCTTACGGTCTGCTCCGCAGGGGAGACCTGCGTTGACGTTGGATACGCTGTTGACGTTGGCTCTTGCCTCGAAGTATGTGGAAAGTGCGTCGCCCATACCGCTTACGAGGAAGCGAGAAGGTGCGTTTGCGATGACGTTGAGGTCGATAAGAACTACGGACGGGCTTTGACGGAAGTATGCGTAATCGTCAAACTCGTGATTGTCCGTGTAAAGAACTGCGGAGTGAGAGGTCGGTGCGTCGGTTGCCGCGATAGTGGGGCAGATGATGAGCGGATTGCCTGCTGCGACGCATTTTGAAGTGTCGATTGCCTTACCGCCGCCGAGACCGATGGTGCAATTGCATTTGTTTGCTTTTGCAAACTCTTGAAGTGCTTTTACGACTGTGCGTGAGCATTCACCCTTGAAGATGTCGCAAGTGACGAATTCAACACCGTATTTTGCTTGCGTTGCTTCGAGTTTCTCTTTGACGAGATTGAGTGCAAACGGGTCTGCGATAAGGAGTGCTTTCTTACCGAAGGTTTTGACAAAATAACCGAGGTTCAACAATTCGTTTTCGCCTTGTACATACTTTGTGGGACAAATAAATGCTTTTCTCATAAATTTTCTCCTTTAATGAGGTATTTTTTTTAAGATGTAAACATTATATATCCTTGCCGAAAATAATTCAATACCCAATTTGTTAAAAAACGTGTATTTTTGAGAAAATTTTGCAAAAAACCGCGATTTTGAGGGTTTGCGGACTTGAATTTCATAAAATTTTAATGTTTTTTGAGCAATTTATTCAAAAAAGTTGAATATTGAAAAAATCCGTATATAATAAAAATCAATAAAAATCTTCATTTCGAGGTGAATAATATGGACGTTGTATCATCAATCGAAAAACGCGTGCAATGGATACGCGATTTGCTTGCAAAAACGGGAGCAAAGGGCATCATATACGGCAACAGCGGCGGAAAAGATTGCACGCTCGTCGGTGCGCTTTGCAAGATTGCGACTCCCAACGTTTTGGGCGTCATTATGCCTTGCCAATCCTCGCAAAATTACGGCAGTGACCGCGACGACGCTTTGAGGGCGGGAGAGCATTTCGGCATCGAGCAAATCGAGATAGATTTGAGCGCGACAAAACAAGCGCTTCTCGACGCTTTCGGTGAGCAACTCACCAATAACAACGCAGGCGAGAGCAACCTCAAAATGGCAAGCGTCAACATCAATCCGCGCCTAAGAATGACCACGCTTTACGCACTCGGTCAAGCAAGAGGCTATCTCGTGGCGGGCACGGGCAACCTTGACGAGGCAACGCTGGGCTACTTCACCAAATGGGGTGACGGCGCACACGATTTCAACCCGATTGCAGACTTGACCGTCGGTGAGATTTACGAGCATTTGAGATATCTCGGCGCACCCGAAACCATCATCGCAAAAGCTCCGTCCGCAGGTCTTTATCAAGGTCAAACCGACGAGCAAGAGATGGGTATCAAATACTCCGACGTCGACAAATATCTCCGCGGTGAAGATATCCCCGCAGACGTGAGAGAGAAGATTGAGAGTGCTAAACGCAGGGCTGCGCATAAACTTCGTATGCCTCTCAAATTCGGCGAATAAGCCACCCAAACGGCGAATAACTTCGGCAACACCCCGAGTTTTGCAAATCACGTACTATTTGTACGTTGGGTTTGCACTCCTCGGGGTGTTTTCTTGTTCTTCATCCAAATCAGACGTTTTCGCATAGATTTGAGTTTGGGTGGCTTATTAAAATTTTGTAAATTAGGGTTGCCGTCGGACGGCTCTTTCTTGTTCTTCATCCAAATCAGACGTTTTCGCACAGATTTGAGTTTGGGTGACTTATTAAAATTTTGTAAATTGGGTTGCCGTCCGCGAGCTTGTAGAGCGGACAATTAACGGACACTCATTCAAGGCGTACTTATAAACGGAGTGTGCCTATTCGAAGTTGGAGGCGCAAGGCGCCGACCGTATCGAGCGCCGAACTTGACGGATAGTACAAGCGACTGTGACGTGTTGTTGCGTAGCAGTCACACAAAGCGCAGTGGCATAATAAGAGAACGATACCTATCTATGTGAGTGCCGAGTGTTGCCCCCTGCGGAGCAGTTCCGTGGGTTCCCTCAAACGAAGTGCAGAGGGGGAACGGAATAGGGGAAACACCGTGAGGAAGGGGGAAAGTTGCATTTAATAGTTTTTAGAAATGCCGGCGTGTCTGGAAAGAAGGGGGTATTGTATTTAAGGAGTTACGATGTTCTACATTGAATTCTTTAATTTGTAAAACTATTTTTATCGCAAGTCGATACTATCCGTATCTAATATCGATAAATTTTTCCAAAATTCAATTTGTGCTTGCGACATTATTTAATATATGCTAATATAGTTTTGGTTATCATTATATTCAACAAAGGAGGGGCTGATTTATGGCTCATTTAAGTGAGGCGGCTGTTGCTCATATCAATGCGATTTGCGACAGATACACCGACGAAAAAACCCCGCTTATGATGATTTTGAGCGATATTCAAAAGGAATACGGCTATATTCCTCTCGAAGTGCAAGAAATCGTCTCTGAAAGAACGGGGATTTCAGTTGCGGAAATTTACGGCGTCGTGACTTTCTACTCATTCTTCTCGTTAGCACCCAAGGGAAAATACGTTATCGGCGTATGTCTCGGCACTGCTTGCTACGTCAAGGGTGCACAACAAGTAATCGACAAGTTTTGCGAAGTGCTTGGAATTAAACCCGGTGAGACGACCAAAGACGGTTTGTTTACTATCGACGCATTGCGTTGTATAGGTGCTTGCGGTATTGCTCCTGCCGTTTCCATCAACGGACAAGTTTACCCCAAAGTTGCAGTCAACGCCATTCCCGGCATTGTTGACAATTATAGGTCGAGGGAGGAATGATTGAGATGATTAAAACTTTTGAAGAACTTGAAAGAACTTGCAACGATTGTTCCAAATGCATGGACGCAAAATTTACCGGACACGACGGCAAACGCCACGTCGTGCTTTGCGGCGGTACGGGCTGTCTCTCCTCCCATTCGGACGAAATCAGAGAAGAGTTTGTAAAACTTGTTAACGAGAGAGGCTTGCAAGACAAAGTCACCGTCAACCAAGTGGGTTGCTTCGGCTTCTGCTCGCAAGGTCCTTTCGTCAAGATTTATCCCGAAGACACACTTTATAGAATGGTCAAAATCGACGACGTGAGAGAAATCGTCGAAAAAGACCTTGAAAACGGTGAAGTGGTGGAAAGACTTCTTTACGTCGATCCCATCACCAAAGAAAAAGTCTCCAAACAAGACGATATCACCTTCTACAAAAAGCAAGTGCGTATCGCTTTGCACGGTTGCGGAAGCATCAACCCCGAAAAGATAGAAGAAGCACTCGGTGCGGGCGCGTTCAAAGGTCTTGCACGCGCACTTCAAATGGACAGACAAGAAGTCATCAACGAGATTTTGGCTTCCGGCTTGAGAGGTCGCGGCGGCGGTGGTTTCCCCACGGGCAGAAAGTGGCAATTTGCATACGCTCAACCCGAGGGTGACAAATACGTCGTTTGCAACGGTGACGAAGGCGACCCGGGCGCGTTTATGGATCGTTCCATACTCGAAGGCAATCCTCTTGCGGTTATCGAAGGTATGATGATTGCAGGTTATGCAATCGGCGCACAAAACGGCTATTTCTACGTTCGTGCGGAATATCCTATCGCTGTCAAGCGTTTGCGCATAGCAATCCGTCAAGCGGAAGAAATGGGCTTGCTCGGCGACAACATTCTCGGAACGAACTTCTCCTTCCGCGTACATATTCGCCTCGGCGCGGGTGCATTCGTTTGCGGTGAAGAAACGGCTCTTCTCAACTCCATCGAAGGTCAAAGAGGTATGCCTCGTCCTCGTCCGCCGTTCCCCGCGGTCAAGGGCTTGTGGCAATCGCCGACCATCGTCAACAACGTCGAAACGCTTGCTTGCGTGCCTTATATTATGAGAGAAGGCTTTGAGCAATTCACCAAATTCGGCACGGAAAAGTCCAAGGGTACCAAGGTCTTTGCGCTCGGCGGAAAGGTCAACAACGTAGGTCTCGTGGAAGTGCCTATGGGTACTACTTTGCGCGAGCTCATTTACGATATCGGCGGCGGAATTCCGAACGGCAAGAAATTCAAAGCTATTCAAACGGGCGGTCCTTCCGGCGGATGCCTCACGGCCGACGACCTCGACGCACTCATCGACTTTGACAACCTCGTTGCAAAGGGCTCGATGATGGGCTCGGGCGGTGCTATCGTTATGGACGAAGACAACTGTATGGTTGACGTTGCAAAGTTCTATATGGAATTTATTTGCGACGAATCTTGCGGAAAATGCTCTCCTTGCCGTATCGGCACCAAGAGAATGCTCGAACTTCTCACCAAGATAACCAAAGGTCAAGCCACTATGGAAGACCTTGACAAGCTTATCGACCTTGCAAACAACATAAAAACAAACTCCCTTTGTGCTTTGGGACAAACCGCTCCCAACCCCATACTTTCCACGCTTGCGCACTTCAAAGACGAATATATCGCGCACATCGTGGACAAAAAGTGTCCGGCGGCAGTGTGCAAGAGCCTTATGAACTACACGATTATCGCGGACAAGTGCGTAGGTTGCGGACTTTGCGAAAGGAATTGCCCGACGAATGCGATTCATTCCACCAACTACATTGCGCCAAATCACAAACTTCCGTCCAGAGAAATCGACACGGAAAAGTGCATCAAGTGCGGTATGTGTATCTCTTCGTGCAGACTCAAAGCAATCGAGAAAAAGTAAAGAGAGGGAATTATTATGGCTAAAATAAATATCAAAATAGAAGGTGTCCCTTATCAAGTCGAACAAGGCTTGACTATCCTTGAAGCGGCAAAGGCTTGCGGTTACGAAATTCCGTCCCTTTGCGCGTATAATCACGGTGAGTGTTCAAGAGGTTCTTGCAGAGTATGTCTCGTCGAGGCTACCGGCGCAAGAGGTCTTGTGGCATCTTGCGTGTATCCCGTCGCAGAGGGCATGGAAATAACCATTTCTTCCCCAAAAGCGGTGCAAGCAAGAAGATCTTCCGTAGAACTTTTGCTTTCCAATCACAACCGCAACTGCCAAGAGTGCGACAAGAACGGCAAGTGTGAACTTTTGCACGTTGCAGTCCTCACGGGCGCAAGAGAGGGTATATATAGCGGTGAACAAACACCGGTAACCGTTGACAAACTCACTCCGTCCATCAAGCGCGACACAAGCAAGTGCGTGCTTTGCGGTAGATGTATCGAAAGATGTAAGAATGCGCACGGTTTGTCCGTCCTCGGCTTTGAAAAGAGAGGTTTCAAGACTATCGTCGCGCCGGCAGAGAATAGAAGTTTTGCCAATTCTCCGTGCATTTTGTGCGGTCAATGCGTAAGTGTTTGCCCCACGGGCGCACTTATGGAAGTGAGCGAAATCGACAAGGTCGACGCAGCGTTCAAAGCGGGCAAATACGTCGTGGTGCAAGCGGCTCCTGCAGTCAGAGCGGCACTCGGTGAAGAGTTCGGTATGCCTATCGGCTCACTCGTAACCGGCAAAATGGTTGCCGCGCTCCGTCGTCTCGGCTTCAAGAAAGTATTCGATACCAATTTCGGTGCGGACCTCACCATTATGGAAGAGGCAACCGAGCTTCTCGGCAGAGTCAAAGACGGCGGTGTGTTGCCGATGATTACGTCTTGCTCCCCAGGCTGGATCAACTATGCAGAGTATTATTACGGAGATTTGCTTAATCACCTTTCTTCATGCAAATCACCTCACGAAATGTTCGGTGCCATTCTCAAAACTTATTATGCGGAACAAAACGGCATCAATCCCGAGGATATATTTGTCGTGTCCGTTATGCCGTGCACCGCAAAGAAATTCGAGAAAGAGAGAAAGGAACTCTCCACCAACGGTCTTAAAGACGTCGACGCGGTTCTCACTACAAGAGAACTTGCCAAGATGATCAAGCGCGCGGGCATTATGTTCAACAGACTTCCCGACGAAGAATTTGACAACGATATCGTCGGTGAATACACGGGTGCAGGTGTCATCTTCGGCGCGACGGGCGGTGTTATGGAAGCGGCTCTTCGTACGGCGGCGGCAGTGCTCGACGGCAAAGAGCTCGAACACGTCGAACTCAAAGAAGTCAGAGGTCTCGAAGGCATCAAAGAAGCGTCCTACAACCTCGGCGGTATGGAGGTCAGAGTGGCGGTCGCTCATGGCATGAAGAATGCAAAAGTGCTCCTCGAACAAATCAGAGAAGGTAAGAGCCCATATCACTTCATCGAGATTATGGGTTGCCCCGGCGGTTGCGTCGCGGGTGGCGGACAACCTTACGTCCAACCTTGCTTCCTTCCCAACGAAGACGCCGATATTCTCGACACTTTCCGTGCAAAACGTGCAGCCGCACTTTACCGTGAAGACGAGGGCAAACCCGTTCGTGTCTCCCACAAGAACTCCCAAGTTCAAAAACTCTACGACGAGTTTCTCGGAGAACCCAATAGCCATCTTGCGCACGAGTTGTTGCATACTCACTACACGTCTCGCACCCGTTTCCCGAAGTAAGAAGGCACTAAACGGCGAATAACTGTGTTAACACCCCATCCGCTACAAAATCACGTACGTCTTGTACGTTGGGTTTTGTATCGGGTGGGTGTTTCCTTGTTCTTCATCCGTTTATTGCCTTCTTACGAGGGTATAGAACTTTTTCCTCGCTCTTCATCTAAATAGCGCAGTTTTTCAAACGCGTTATGCATCGATTTATCGCGTTTTTACGAAGGGAGAAATAAAGGCACTAAACGGCGAATACCTATTAACGGAATGTGCTTATTCGGAGCGTGGAGGCGCAAGGCACCGACCGTATCGAGCGTCGAGCTTGCGTCACACACAAGGCTTTTAGCTACAATTGTCACTTGTGCCAATTGCTCACTTTTTGCCTTGGTGCTCCTTTTTTCCT
>ERZ780149.150-NODE-150-length-90285-cov-28.411604_pt1 | contig 90285 bp, 79 predicted proteins | sample MGYA00511367_ERZ780149 | MGnify/ENA primary metagenome ERZ780149 (study PRJEB29588, sample SAMEA2153852) | human gut metagenome | biome: human gut; feature: human-associated habitat; material: faeces | place: Denmark | collected 2008/2010 ... | reverse complement strand
GAGGGCTTTGCGATCGCCCTCTGGACTGCTTCGCATCCCCATCTAAGTTTGTTGAACTGTATCGCGGCTGATTTCAGTTAGTGTGCCTTTCTGCCACCAAGCAACGGTACACCATTCGTTCCCCCAAGCTGCAATACAAGCCCAGAAACACGAGAGGGTGCATCCGAAGGTTTCCAAAGGGCGCTCACAGACTTCGTCTGTTTCCACTGCCCTTTGGTCGCGTCTGCAGACGCGATTTCCCCTGCGTGAAAGCAATCAATTTCAATAAAAAAATCAAGCCAGAACACGCACACCGATGGATTCCGTCAGGGGACAAACTTCCCCTGCGCCACCGCCGTGATTCCCCCGTGTGCCGCGCTGTACACCCACCGATGTACCCCGCGCAGCGCCAGTTCCGCGTGGCATAGCGCAATGCCGCCGTCCAGCAGCGCACGGTCGCTGATGGTCAGCGCAAACGCACCGGGCAGCGCTTCCATCCGCCACGGCTGCATGTTCATTGCCGACGGTGCGATTTGCACCAGCTTCGCCGCATCCAGCATCATGCCGTCCGCTGGAACGGCGTTCATCAGCTTGTCGAGCGGCTTCCGGCGGCGATTCTCCGGCGCTTGAAGCGGCTTCTCCGGCACACCGACCGCAATCACCGCGAGTACCGTCTCGTTCTCCTGCATCGGCAGGCGAATCTGCTTGCGGCGGTATGTGCCGCTCACCCAGCACGTCCCCAGTCCCAGCGCCGTCGCTTCCAGCACGAACGCTTCGCCCAGAATCCCGGCATTCACGCGGCAGAGCGCTTCCGTCCCGCAGGCGATGACCACCGCCGCCATTTTGCAGCCCGTGATGCGCCCCATGCCCAGAATCGTGCCGGTAAACAGCGATTCGTCCACCGGTGTCAGCACCAAGCGCGCACCGGGCAGCGCGCACCGACCGACGACGTAGGACAGCGCCGCGAACGCCGCCGTGTCGGGCGCACCCGCAAAGCTCCGGCAGGATGTGCGCACCAATGCCGCTTGACGCAGTTTCTCCTTCTGCATGGGCGAAAAGAGCGTCTCCAACGTCGTCATTCCCCCACCTCCAATGGTGTCGGGCGCAGATGGCGGCAGACCGCTCCCACGCGCTCATGCAGCACCAAATCCGCCTGATTGTCCAGCGGGGTTGCGTCGCGGTTGATAAGAACGATGTGCCGCCCGCGGAAGAACCGCAGCAGCGACGCCGCCGGATACACCGTCAAGCTTGTTCCGGCGACGATAAGCAGTTCCGCCTGCTGCAATTGGCGCACCGCCGCGCGAACCGTCGCATCATCAAGCCCTTCCTCGTACAGCACAACGTCCGGCTTGATGATTCCGCCGCAGGGGCATTTCGGCACGCCTTCACTGTCCCGGATGTACTCCGGCGGAAAAAAGCGCGCACACTTCAGGCAATAATTCCGGTGGATGCTGCCGTGCAGTTCCAGCACCGTTTTGCTGCCTGCCTTCTGGTGCAAGCCGTCGATATTCTGCGTGATGACCGCCGTCAAACGTCCGCCGGCTTCCAGCTGCGCCAGAAAGCGATGCGCGTCGTTCGGCTGCGCGTCCAAGGGGAGCATTTTCGCGCGGTAGAAGCGGTAAAACTCCTCCGGATGGCGCGCAAAAAAGGTGTGGGACAGAATTTCCTCTGGCGGATAGGCGAACTGCTGATGATACAATCCGTCCTGCGAGCGGAAATCGGGAATCCCGCTCTCCGTCGAAACACCCGCGCCGCCGAAAAACACGATGCGGCGGCTCTCGTCAATCCACTGCTGCAATTCTTCGTACATCGTTGTGGGTACCCCTCTCTTGTTTTGTTTCCTATGCCATTTGCAATCAATTCCATTTGGGTTTCGCCTCCGGGGAGACGACAAGGGGGCTGAAATCTTCCAGACGCGCAAGGGCACCAAGGAAATCATCCGTCAATTCCAGCATTTCGCCGAGTTCATCCAGCAGCTTCGCGGCTTTTCGCCAACCGCTGGCGCTGCACAAGCTCCGCCGTAATTCCCTGATGCGACAAATAATGGCGGTCGTCCAGAAAGCTCGCATAGTTCAGCGCCGTCATCGCGCGGCGATTCGTGTCCTGCATATCCATCGTTGGCATGGCAAACTCCTTTGCTCGCAGCAGGAAAGTAATCATTTTCAGTATAGCACACCCCGCCGCGTCATGCAAGACAAACGGGCAAGAAATCGCTGTTTGTCGCGGCTAATCATCTTCCTCTTCACATCAGAAAGGAAATATGCTATAATATAATCGGTAGATTCTTCACAATCGAAGGAGGCATACGATGGATGTCAAGAAGCTGCTTGCTGATGTAACGGCGCTGCCGGGTGTCAGCGGGCATGAGGCGCAGGTCAGCGCGTACTTTGCCGAACAATTCCGTCCGCTGGTGGACGAGGTGACGGTGGACGCGATGCACAGCGTGATTGCGCACAAAAAGGGCAACGGACCGAAAATTATGCTGTGCGCCCATTTGGACGAAATCGCCCTGATGGTGACGCATATTGAGGATGACGGCAGCCTGCGCTTGGGCAATGTCGGCGGGGTTGACCCGCGCATTCTCCCCGCGAGCCGCGTGTGGGTGCATGGGCGCGAGAAGCTGTTCGGTACCATCGGCGCGCTGCCGCCGCACCTGATGAGCGCCGCCGACCGCGCGAACAACTACACGCTGGACAACCTGCATGTGGACATTGGCATGAGCGCCGAACGCGCGAAGGAACTCGTCCGCATCGGCGATTTGGTAACCTTCGACGGGCCTGCCCGCGAATTGCTCAACGGTCAGTTCGCATCGAAAACGCTGGATGACCGCTCCTGCGTGGCGATTCTGCTGCGCGCGGCGGAAATGCTGCAAAAGCTGGTCTGCGACGCGGATGTGTATTTCGTCTGCTCGTCGCAGGAGGAAGTCGGCGGGCGCGGCGCAATGACCTCCGCTTTCGCGATTGACCCGGATTTGTCTGTCGTGCTGGACGTCGATTTTGCTGAAACGCCGACTTGTCCGCCGCGCTCTGCCCTGCCGATTGACGCCATGATTGTCACGCACGGGCCGTTTGTGCAGCCGAAGCTCAATCAGCGGCTCATCGACTGCGCGAAAAAGCACCATGTGAAGCTGAACGCGAACGTCGCACGCCGCTCCACCGGCACGGACGCGGACGAAATCGGCTTGTCCCGCGCGGGTGTGCCGAGCGTGCTGCTCAGCCTGCCGGAGAAGTACATGCACACGTCGGTGGAAACGATTGACCTGAACACGCTGGAAGAGGGCGCGCGTCTGCTGGCGAATTTCGTCGCGGAACTCGACGAAAGCTGGGAGGATGACCTATGGATTTGAAGACACTGACGGAAATCAACGCTCCCTCCGGGCATGAGCAGGCGATTCGCCGCTTTCTGCTGGATGAGCTGAAAAAGCTGGGCTTTGCGCCCGTCCTCGACCGCATGGGCAACGTCGTTGTCGTGAAGGAAGGCACGGGCGACGCGCCCCGCAAGCGCGTGATGGTCAGCGCGCACATGGACGAAGTGGGGCTGATTGTCACCTCCGCCACGGAGGATGGCTACCTGCGCATTGCCGCGGCAGGCGGCATCGACCCGCGCGTGCTGGTTTCCAAGCGCGTCACCGTCGGGGACGACAAGCTGCCCGGCGTCATCGGCGCTGTGCCGATTCATCTGCAATCCGCCGCCGAGCGCAAGCATGTGCTTTCGATGGACGAGCTGCTGGTGGACATTGGCGCGAAGAACAAGGACGGAGCCGAGCGCAAAGCCCCGATGGGGACGTACATCTCCTTCGATACGCCCTATGTGGAATACGGCGACGGCTTCGCGTGCGGCAAGGCATTCGACGACCGCGTCGGCTGCCTGTCGCTGCTGCGTTTGCTGCAAGAAGAACTGCCGGTTGACCTCGTGGCTTGCTTTGTGTCCGAAGAGGAAGTCGGCTGCCGCGGCGCGAAGGGGGCAGCGTTCCAGCAGGAACCCGACATTGGCATTGTGCTGGAAGGCACGACGTGCAACGACCTCGGCGACGTACCGGAGACTGCGCACGTCTGCGAAGCCGGGCATGGCGTCGCGGTGTCGTTCATGGATGGCGCGTCAATTGCGAACCGGGCGCTGTTCCGCAAGGCGCTGGACGTGGCGAAGCAGGAGAACATTCCGCATCAGGTGAAGCACAGCGTATCCGGCGGCAACGACGGCGGCGCGATTCAGCGTGCGCGGGAGGGTGTGCCGGTGGTGGTGCTGAGCGTGCCGTGCCGGTATATTCACTCGCCGTCGTCGGTGGTGAAGCTGTCGGATGTGGAGAGCCAGTTTGCGCTGGTGAAGGCGCTGGTGAAGGCGCTGTAACGCAGGGATTTCGCCTCTGCGGAGGCGACAAGGGGGCAACGAAAACAGACGAAGTCTGCGATCGCCCCCCTTGCCCCCTTCGCAGTGCACCACCATGTTACTGGATTTTTATCTGAATAAACACGCGCATACTGCATGGTAATGCGCACAACTCAATCGCGAAAATGGGTCAAGGGTCGAAGACCCTTGTGGGGTGCAGGGGCAACGCCCCTGCCGGAGTCCAGAGGCAGAGCCTCTGGCGCCTCCCCTATCAGTAAAGGAGAAGAATTATGTTGGAATTGTTGAAGAAGGTGCTCAAACCGGTCGCGCCGTCGGGACTGGAAGAGCCGGTAGCGGCGGTCATCCGGGAAGAGGTTGCGCCGTATGTGGACAGCATCGAGACGGATGCGCTGGGCAATCTGATTTGCGTGAAGAACGGCACGGAGGCGAATCCGGAGAAAATCATGCTGTCCGCGCACATGGATCATATCGGCTACATCGTCACGGGCATTGAGAAAGAGGGTTTCCTGCGCGTGACGAACGTTGGCGGTATCAGCCCGACCATGAGCCTGACGCGGCATGTGTCGTTCCCGAATGGCGTGCAGGGTGTTGTGGTGTCCGAAGTGAGCAAGGACACGGCGATGAAGGACTTGTTTGTGGACATCGGCGCGCAGGACAAGGCGGACGCCGAGACGATGGTGCAGATTGGCGACGTGTGCGTGTACGCGAACGACTGCTTCCAGCTGGGGGCGAACCGCGTCGCAAGCCCCGCAATGGACGACCGCGCGGCGTGCGCGCTGCTGATTCGCTTCCTGCAAACCGTCGGCGCGACGAAGCAAACCATCATTGCCGTTTTCTCCGTGCAGGAGGAAGTCGGCTGCCGCGGCGCGAAGGTGGCGTCGTTCGCGAAAGCGCCGGACAAGGGCATTGCCATTGACGTGACCGCGTGGGGCGACACCCCCGGCACGAAGCAACCGGACATTAAGCTCGGCGAGGGCATTGCCGTGAAGGTGATGGATCACGGGAGCATCTCGAATCCGGATTTGCGGGAAGCGCTGCTGGCGGCGGGTGCGCAGGCGGGTGTGAAGACACAGCGCGAGGTGCTGCCGTTCGGCGGGACGGATGCGTCCGCGATGCAGACCAGCCGCGGCGGGATTCCGGTGTGCACGCTGTCGATTCCGTGCCGGTATGTGCATTCGGCGTGCGAGGTGGTTGACCTTCGGGACATCGAAGGTGGCGTCAAGCTGCTGAATCAGTATTTTCAGGCGTAATCATTCAGCATAAAATGTTTTTGGGCCGCAGGGGGAATCGCGTCTGCAGACGCGACGAGGGGGCAGTGAAAACAGACGAAGTCTGCGGTCGCCCCCTCGACCCCTTCGGCTTCGGCTCATACCTGTTACTTGGTTTTTATCGCAGCTTTTTTATTTTTGTATACCATTTTGTTGGAAGGGAGTTCCTTCATGACCGCATTCCTTGGCGTTTTGTATCTGCTTGTGTTTCTCGCAGCGGGGTGCACATGCGTGCGATTCCTGCTGCCGCAGAAGTCGCTGCTCACGCGCGTGTGGCTCGGTGTCAGCTTGGGGCTGCTGATGATGATGTGGCTGCCGGCGCTGATTGCGTTCGCGGTGGATTTCACATGGACGGCGCATTTGCTGGCGCTGATTCCGCTGGCAGGGCTGACGGCGGGGTGCTTCTTTTTGCGCGACCCTTCGCCGGTGAAAAAGTGGGATGCGCGGGAAAAGCAGCTGGCCGGGCAGATGCTGATGGTCGTGCTGCCGCTGATGCTGCTGTCGGGGTATCTGCAATACACGCACTGCCTGCGCGTCGGAAGTGACGGCGGCTGGTGGGTCGGGCAGAGCACTTACGGCGATTTGCCAATGCACATGTCGTTCATCACGTCGCTGAAAAACGCGGCTTTTCCGCCTGATTACGCGCTTTTCCCTGGTCAGCGGCTGTCATATCCCTTCCTGACGGACAGCCTGTCTACGTCGCTGTACCTGATGGGCTTCTCGCTGGAATGGGCGATTGTCGTGCCGGGTACATTGATGATGGCACTGTGCTTCACGGGCGTGATGGTGCTGGCGCGGGAGATGACCGCGGGGAAAAAGACGATTATCCTCGCGACGCTGCTGTTCTTCTTGAACGGCGGTCTGGGCTTCCTATACAACTTTGACCTTGCGGGTGGCACACTGAACAATCCGTTCGGCACGGTCATCGAGCGAATCCGCGAAATTCTTGACGGGTACTACGCCACGCCGACGAATCAGCCCACGCCGTACAACCTGCGCTGGTCAAACGTGATTGCCGACCTGATGGTTCCGCAGCGGACGCTCCTCGGCGGGTGGTGCATGGCGCTGCCGTGCTTTTATCTGCTGTTTACGTCCTTTGCGCCGGAAAAGCGCCCGGCGTTTGCGCAGCGCATTCGGCAAACAGGACTGCTGGCGGTCTGGGCAGGCGCGCTGCCGCTGATTCACACGCATTCGTTCCTCGCGCTGGGGCTTTGCTCGCTGGGCATGATGGTGTACGACCTGATTCACGACAAAGAGCGCTGGACGCAATTGCAGTGGTATCTGGCGTATGGCGTAATCGCCGTGGTGCTGAGCGCGCCGCAGCTGATTTGCTTCACGTTCGAGCAGGTGTTCCAAGGCACGGGCAGTGGGAACAGCTTCCTGCAATTCTGGCCGAACTGGGTCAACAGCTATGAATCAAACGGTGAATTTGCGTTTCGCGACCTGTACTTCTGGTTCTACCTGAAGAACATCGGCTTGCCATTCCTGATGCTGATTCTGGCGCTGTTCGAGCGGAATCCGAAGCATCGGCGGCTGTTCGCGGGCGCGCTGCCGATTATTCTTGCGGTGGAGCTGGTGCGCTTTCAGCCGAACATCTATGACAACAACAAGCTGATGTATCTGGCGTGGCTGCTTTGCTGCATGATTGTGGCGGACTGGTGCCGTGAGGTCTGGCATCGGCTGAAAGGGATGCGTGGGCGCGGGGCGCTGGCGTTCGTGACGGCGATTGCGGTGTTCCTGTCCGCGGGGCTGACGCTCTGGCGCGAGTGCACCAGCAACTATCAGGCGTTTTCCGCGTCGGCGGTGGAGGCGGGGGAATTTGCCCGCGACAACACGCCGGAGCATTCCACCTACATGACCGGGACGCAGCACCTGAACCCGATTGCGTCCATCGCCGGGCAGAACATCGTCTGCGGGCCGGATTTGTGGCTGTACTACCACGGGCTGGACACGAGTGAGCGCAAGATGGACATTGCGGCTTTCTACACTGACCCGGAGGAAAACCTCGACCTGCTGGAGAAGTACGACGTGGACTACATCTACGTCAGCAGCTACGAGCGGAGCAGCTATGCGGTGGATACGGATACGCTTGACCGCCTGTTCACACGCGTATTCAGCAACTGGGAAGCGACGATTTACGCCGTGCATCCATCATCGGAAACGGAGGACATGGGCAATGGAGCGTCTGCTGCGCTTCGCGGTGGAGCATGACCGGGTGATACGCCTGATGTTCATGCGGGATGGGCGGCTGTTTCAGGTCAATGCACACATTGTGAGCTACGACGACAAGCAGGTGTCGTTCGTGACGACCCGTTCGCCGCGGACGCAGGTCATCAGCCGCGAGGAACTGCTTGCGGTGGATTTCCGCCGCGGGGATGATGGGCAAACTGTGTAATCCTGTGGCGCAGGATTGCATTCGGCGCAGGGGTTTCGCCTCTGCGGAGGCGACCAAAGGGCTTTCCGATCGCCCTTTGGAAACCTTCGGTGCGCACTCCCATGTTTCTTGAGCTTTACCGAAAGTTTTTTAGTTAGTGTTCTTTTGGGTCATCAAAATAAAACAACTAACATAACCAAACTGTAACTTCCGAAGGCGGGCGAAGCAGTCCAGAGGGCGACCGCAAAGCCCTCTGGTCGCGCCCGCAGGCGCGAAACCCCTGCATCAAACAAAAACAAGTTGCTTATACATCATCACCAGCATACACCATGCTGAAAGCAAGGAAAGGAGCGAAGGATGGAGCAAGAGGAAAAGAAACCCACGACACTAACCGGCGTCGATTTGTCCCAGACAGCATCGCTGCTGCTGCCGTGGACGCATGACCCGTGGGGCAAGCTGCGCCCGCCGCTGTCCGAGGAAGCGCTGTGCATGAGCGCCGAACTCGCCAGCGCCGCGTATGGCATGGCGATTGAGCCGTGGGTCGAAGCCGGCTGGCGCGACGTGACCATTCAGGTGGATGGCGAACTGACTGCCCTGCCGCCGAACAATCCCTTGAGCGCCGAGTGGCGGAAATACTGGGTGCGTGCGCGCCTGAAACCCGTCAGCGCGCTGGGACAGATGCTGGGCGCGCTGCGATTGAGCAGCAGCAATAACACCACCGGCAAGGCGGTCGTGATGCTTCATCCCGCGCTGGACGGGCGCTACGTCGTCGCGATTGGGTTCATGGGCACGGGTTCGCGCTTCTACGACTGGTTCAGCAATTTCCGCATGACAACGCAGGACGGGATGCACCGCGGCTTCCTGGAACTCGCGCGGCAGTTCGAGGCGAATGAGGAGAAAATTTCCTTTCCGGAAACGGCGGAAGAGCTGGGACTGGAAAAGCTCACCCTACGCGACATTCTGCAGAACATGCGCAGCCCGAACAGCCGCTTCGTCCTCTGGGTCTGCGGGCACAGCCAGGGCGCGGCGATGATGCAGGTGTACGCGCACCTGAAGATGAACGAGACGGGCATCTCCGCGCGCAACCTCATCGGCTACGGCTTCGCGTCCCCCACGGTGATGGCGGGGAGGGCGGTTCGCGACCCATCCGCCTATCCGCTGTATAACATCCTCAACAGCGACGACCTTGTCCCCCACTGCGGCGCGGCGGTGCACCTCGGCATGTGCCTGAAATATCAGGCGACGGAGAATCTGCGCAAAAGCTGCTACAACTGGAAGCGCGACGAGAAATCCGTGCAGGCGCGGCTGGCAATCCGCCCCGTTCTCTGGAAGATGGTCGATACGCCGACGTGCATCATCGGCGGCATGGCGCTGCTGATGGCGCTGGGGCGCGTCAGCGGGGCGGACTTCCTCAAAATGCTGGGACTGGGCGGCTTCCTGCCGCTTGACCGCGCGCTGGAAAAGGCGGATGCGGAGGATTTTGTCCGCGGGCTGAACCAGAAGGCAGCGGCGGCATACGAGTCCGTGACCGGGCATCCGATTGACATGGGGCAGGTATCGGACGAGGCGAACGCCATGCAGCGCGTTATCGACCACTTTGGGCTGCTTGCGTTCATCGACGCGGCAAAAGCGCTGATGACCTGCCCGCACTACATGATGGCGCATCCCGAAGAGGGGTACATCGGCACATATTTCTATATCGTCATGAACGGGATTCAGGATTTTGTGCCGTTCATCTGGCGTTCAGGCGATCCGCCGCGCCGCATGACGGTGGAGCAGCTGCCGCATGACATGGTGACACAGGACATGCCGGGACTGTACAACCGCCGCCTGCAAAAAACCGACCGGCGCAAGCACCTGCCGATTACGCGGCGTGACCCGCGTCCGGGCGGCGACACGCGCCATCACCTGCCCCTGCTGACGGCAGGGACGGTGCAGCCGAACGAGAAGATCTACCCGGTAGAAGACATTGAACTGCGATAACCCACAATCATAAGAAAAGAGGCTTTTCCCATGTCCGATTACCGCATTGAAACCAAGTGTGTTCAGGCAGGCTACACGCCCGGCAACGGCGAGCCGCGCCAGATTCCGATTATCCAGTCCACCACCTTCAAATACGCCACGAGCGAGGACATGGGCAAGCTCTTTGACCTCGAAGCGTCCGGGTATTTCTATTCCCGCCTGCAAAACCCGACGTGCGACCACGTTGCGGCGAAAATCGCGGCGCTGGAGGGCGGCAGCGCAGCTATGCTGACCGGCTCCGGTCAGGCAGCGAACTTTATGGCGCTGTTCAATATCTGCGAGGCAGGCAGCCACATCGTCGCGTCGTCCTCCATCTACGGCGGCACGTTCAACCTGATTGCCGTGACGCTGAAGAAGATGGGAATTGAATCCACCTTCGTCTCCCCCAATGCGACGGACGACGAGCTTGACCGCGCCTTCCGCCCGAACACGCGCGCCATGTTCGGCGAAACGATTGCCAATCCCGCGCTGACCGTGCTGGACATTGAGAAATTCGCTCAGGCGGCGCATCGGCACGGCGTTCCGCTGATTGTGGACAACACCTTCCCCACGCCCGTCAACTGCCAGCCGATTCGCTGGGGCGCGGACATTGTGACCCACTCGACGACAAAGTACATGGATGGTCACGGCGCTGCGCTCGGCGGCGTCATCGTGGACAGCGGCAATTTCGACTGGATGGCGCACGCGGAGAAGTATCCGGGGCTCTGCACGCCCGACGAAAGCTACCACGGCATCACCTACGCCGAGAAATTCGGCAATGCGGGCGCATACATCACCAAATGCACCAGCCAGCTGATGCGCGATTTGGGCTGCGTGCAGTCCCCGCAGAATGCGTTCATCCTCAATCTGGGGTTGGAGAGCCTGCATGTGCGGATGCCGCGCCACTGCGAGAACGCGATGGCGGTCGCGCAGTTCCTCGAAAAACAGCCGCAGGTGGCGTCCGTCAGCTATCCGCACCTGCCGTCCAGCCCGTACTACGCCCGCGCGATGAAGTACATGCCGAACGGCGGCTGCGGGGTGGTGTCGTTCGTCTTGAAGGGCGGACGTCCCGCTGCGGAGGCATTCATGAAGCGGTTGACTTTGGCGGCGATTGAGACGCACGTCGCTGACGCGCGGACGTGCTGCCTGAATCCGGCGACCTCCACCCATCGGCAGATGACCGAGGAGCAGCTGGCAGTTGCGGGCATTCCGGCGGGCATGGTACGCATCAGCGTCGGACTGGAGAGCAAGGACGACCTGATTGCCGACCTTGCGCAGGCGTTGTCCGGCATCGAAGCATGAGCGCGTACATCAATCGGTATTTCCTGCTGATGGCGGTGTTTTTGCCCCTATGGTGCATCATTCGCCGCCCTTGGAAGCACTGGAGCCTGCACGAAGGCTGCCTGATGGCGTTCGCGGCGCTGCTGTTTTCGCTGCTGTGCCTGGTGCTGCGCGGCACATGGGCTGCGCCGGGAGATATGCTGGCATCGGCGCTGCATCGGCTGCGGACGGGCGAAGGCATTCAGCTGCGGCTGTTCCGCACCATTACGCGGCAGCTGCGGTACGCCCGGCAGGAGGAAATGCTCATCAACATCTGGGGGAACATCCTGCTCTTCATCCCCTACGGCTTCTTCCTGCCGCTGCTGTGGAAGCGGTATCGCCATCCGCTGCAACTTTCGCTGATGTGCCTGCTGCTGCCCTTGAGCATCGAAACGTGCCAGTTGTTCATCCGCCGCATGACGGATGTGGATGACCTGCTGCTGAATTTCGCGGGCGGGATGATTGGCGGCGGGTTGTTCGCGCTGGTGCATATGGTATTCCCCAAATTCACTGATAAGGCGCTTGTGCGCGGATAATACGAAAACGTCCCCTTCCGCTGCTGGAAAGGGACGTTTTGCTTTATTACTGTTTCTTATGATACCCACAGTCGCAGTACGGTCCGCCGGATGCCAGCGTGTATTCGCGCACAAAGTCCGACGTTTCACCTGCTTCCGCCATCGTGTAATCCAGTCGGCACATGGCGGGCATGAGGTCATACAGCCCCAGCTCCTTCGTCAGCACACAGATGCCGCACTTATAGAACCGCGCCTCGTAGCCGCTGTCATCCGCATAGGGCAGATAGTCCATGTTCCACGAGTAGGGGTTGCGGTCGGCGGCGCGTAGCTTCTCCGCCTGTTTCATCCCCGCAATGTCCTTGTCAGAGAACTTGTTCTTCCCGCTCTTGCGGCAGAACCAGCGCATCGCGGGCGTCATCATGGACTTCGCGTAGTAATCCGTCAGCGTCTGCACAGTCGGGCGCTTGGGCATATGCAGCACATACGCGCAGAGCATCGCGCAGTTGACGAGGTTCATCTGGAAGCGGTCGCTCGGCTCAAAATCCGGCACACGCGCGATAATCCGCCGATACTCCTGCTTCGCTGCCTTCTCCGTTGCCTTGGCGGATTCCGCCGACTGCCCCAGCACCGCCGTCAGCTGATGCGTGAACGAGCGATGGAACAGCATCCACATGCCCATCGGCATTCCTGCATACTTCATGAGCTTGCCTCCCCTTGCATTTGCGAATGAGTTTGTTATGTCAAACTCATTGTAGCGCATTTTCGAGGGATTGGCAAGAGGGAATGCTGAATTTTTATCAGAACAGGGTCATGGTAATAGCCACAGGCGCAAGCAGCCATGTCATGGCATATTGCGCCATGATGAACAGCAGCGCCAGTCCCAGCACAACGCAGCAGAAAACGTCAAACCCCGTTCCACACGCTTCCGGCACCAGTTCAATCAGAATGTACATCCTCAATTTCCTCCCCTATCCACCTAACAAATTCGCTCCGGGGCAAAACGTGCTGCCTTGCGCCCGGAGCGTTGTCTTTGGTATGCGGAATTTTATTGCAGGTCGCGGTAACGGTAGTACGTCACTTCGTAGCTGTCCTGCTCATAGCTGACCGTTTCGTTCCACCAGTAGTTTTCATAGCGCTGATGTCCATCCGCCGTTCCGTTCTTAGAAAGTGGCTCATAGCTGCTCATGTATTCCCAATTTCCAGTACCCGGCTTATAGTTGGAACCCGTATACTCAGCATAGGAATAGTACCATTTGTTGTAACCTGTGTTATAGTAGTGCCAGCGGGAGTAATGGTACACAGGAATCGAGTACGTTTCCGTCTCCACCTTCGTTTCCACCTGACGGGTAGAACTGCTGCTGACCGGGGTGGTAGACCACTGCGTCCATGCAGACCACTGCGGCGGCGGGGTCGGCGTCGTTGTAATCGTAGGCGTAGGTCCTTTCGTAATCGGCGGTGTCGTCACAGGCGGATTCGTCACCGGCCGCTTCGTGACGGGCGGCTTCGTCGTCGTGGTGCTTGTGTTGTTCGAGGCGGAATTGCTGCTGATGAGCGCTGTTTTCTCATTCGAGGACAGCTGCCGCCCTTCCTTGGTCGTCGCGGCGACATAGTAGGTATAATTGTAGTTCGCATTTGCCGACGTGTCCTTGTAGGACAGCGCCGAACCGCTGTAAATCAGCTGGAAGTTCTTGTCGTAATTGGTGCGGCGGCGATAGAGGCTGTAATTCGTCGCGCCGCTGACAGTCGTCCACTCCAAGCTAACCGCCTTGCCGCTGACGTTGGCATACAGCGTCGGCGGATAGACCGTCACGGTCGTGTTCGCGTTATTCGGCGCAGACGTAGGCGCCGCTGTCGGGGCAGGTGTCGCCGCCGCGGAGGTCTGCCGACTCCACGCCAGCGCATACAGAATGCGGTTCTGCGCGTCCATGAAGTTCAGGCACTGCTGATACTGCTCCGCCGCTTCCGCATAGTTCCCTTCGCTTTCCGCCATACGCCCATTCAGGTACGCCACCCATTCCGCAACGCTGGGAATGTTGACGCCGTTCGCGCGGAGGTTCGTCAGGCGCTCATCAAAGCTCGTGTTGATGACAAGCGCGTCGATATACATCGGAATCAGCGTGTAGTTATTAGCCGACGCGTCCGCAAGCCCCAGCGTGTAGTAATAGAAGGCGTTGCTGCCCTCGTAATTGCCAAGTTTCTGGAAATCTTCCGCCAGCGTCGTGATGTTCACCGAATCATCCTGCAGGTTCATCAAGTAACGTTCCAGCCGCGAAAGCGCGTCCTGATACCGCTCCGCAATCGTCCCCTGGGTTTCCGCAAAGACGACGCCCGTCAGCACCAGAGCCAGCGCCACTATAGCCGCTACCAAGCGTGAGAATCTTTTCATTTCCTTTTCCTCCTTTTTCCTTCCGCCCATTTTGCGATTTTTCTCTGCCGTGATCCGCTTCCCACAGACTGCTCTCCGGACGCATAGCGGTGCAGGCTGCGTCCGGAGCGTGTCTTTTGTGGGGCGGAAAGCAAACCGCAATAAGTGGAAGGGGGCGGGCTTTCCGCGACAGGCGTCGCGTAACCGGTGTATTCGATGCCTGTCCCGAATTTCTTCGGCATTTTTAGCATACCACGAAGCGCGGTTGCATGGTAGTCCACTTTTTCGCGATTTTCCGCCACTTTTCCAAAAACGACAAACACCCCCGCACCACGTTCGGCGCGGGAGTGCAAGGAAACATCAGAAATTGCGGGACATATCGTACTTGGAATAGAACTCTTTGCGGAAATCAAGGAAGCAGTCGTTGGCAATGGCTTCGCGAATCTGCTCCATCAGGTGAATCAGGAAGCGCAGGTTGTGAATCGACGCAAGCCGTCCGCCGGTGATTTCGCCTGCCTTGAGCAGGTGGCGCACATACGCGCGGGAGAAATGCTGGCAGGCGTAGCAGTCGCATTCGGCGTCAATCGGGCCGAAATCGTGCGCGTACTGCGCGTTCTTGACGACGACGCGCCCCTTGCTCGTCAGCACCGTGCCATTGCGAGCGATTCGCGTCGCCAGCACGCAGTCGAACATATCCACGCCGCGCAGCACGCCCTCCAGCAGGCAGTCCGGCGTACCGACGCCCATCAGGTAGCGCGGCTTGTTGACCGGCATGTACGGCGCGATTTCATCCAGCATCTCGTACATCACGGGCTTGGGTTCACCGACAGACAATCCGCCGATGCCGTAGCCGATGAAGTCCATATCCGCCAGCGTCTTGGCGCTCTCAATGCGCAAATCCTTGTAGAACGCGCCCTGCACGATGCCAAACAGCGCCTGATCTTTCTTCGTGTGGTGCTTCTTGCAGCGCTCCGCCCAGCGGTGGGTGCGCTCCATGTTGATTTTCGCGGTGTTGTAATCGCAGGGGTACGGGCTGCACACGTCAAACGCCATGCAGATATCCGACCCTAACTTCTGCTGAATATCCATCGACTCTTCCGGCCCGATAAAGTGGCGCGAACCGTCCAGATGGCTCTGGAACGTCACGCCCTCCTCCTTAATCGTGCGGATACCCGCGAGCGAAAACACTTGGAATCCGCCGCTGTCGGTCAGAATCGGCTTATGCCAGTCCATGAAGTTGTGCAGTCCGCCCGCCTCCTGCACGAGGTCTTCGCCGGGGCGCAGGTGCAGGTGGTAGGTGTTCGACAGCAGAATCTGCGTGCCGATTTCCTCCATCTCGCGGGGCGTCATGGCTTTCACGCACGCTGCCGTGCCGACGGGCATGTAAATCGGCGTTTGAATGTCGCCGTGCGGCGTATGCAGCACGCCCAGTCGCGCGCCTGACTGCTTGCAAATGTGCTTGAGTTCATAGGAAAAAGGTTGTGTCACGGCTCAATTCCTCCGTTGTCCGGGATGTCGGGGTTCAAAATCGCTTCGGCAGAGTTGTTGAAGCGGATGGCCATATCGGTCAGTTCTTCAGCATAGCAGTTCCAAATGGAGCCGCACGGGAGATTCTGGAAGGTCATGATTTCCTTGCGCGTCGGATGCTCGAACACCAGCCGGTAGCCCCACAGGGCAATCTGCTGCCCCGCAATGCCGCGCCCGTACTTATTGTCGCCCCACAGCGGCGCGCCCATGTTCGCCATCTGCACGCGGATTTGGTGATTCCGCCCCGTTTGCAGGCGGATGGCACACAGCGCCGTGCCGTTCTTGCGCGCAAGGCACTCGCCGGACAGCATCGCCAGCTGCGCGCCCTTCTCGTCCGCGTCGCAGATTTCGACCTTGTTGAGGTACTCGTTCTTTTTCAGGTAGTCGATGCAGGTGAAGCGGTCTTTGACGCGCCCCTCGACGACGCAGAGGTACTCGCGCCCCATCTCGTGCTCCCGCATCTGCGCAGACAGCCGGGACGCCGCCTTGCTCGTGCGCGCAAAGACCATCAGCCCGCCAACCGGGCGATCCAGCCGATGCACCAGCCCCAGATACACCGCGCCGGGCTTGTTGTACTTGATTTTGATGTACTCCTTGAGCTGCGTGAGGATGTCGGTGTCGCCCGTTTTGTCCGCCTGCGAGAGCATATTCGGCGGCTTGACAGCGACGATGACGTGGTTATCCTCGTACTGCACGTCGATATTCGCCAGCTGATGCAGCGGGAATTCGTTCATTTGGCCGACCACCTTCCGCTTGCGCCGCAGGGCAGCACGCCGCCCGTCGTCACCGGCAGGCAAAGCTCCTGCGCGTCGATAATGCCCCCATGGCAGCTGCTGACGCACTTCATCAGCATATTGCTGAGGACGCTGGCCTGAAAGCCCGTCGTGTAACTGTTGATGAGGAAGAACAACGGCTTGTCGGACAGCACCTTCGCGCTCGTATCGACCAGCCCGAACAGCTCGTTTTCCAGCTTCCACACCTCGCCCGACGGCCCGCGCCCGTAGCTCGGCGGATCCATCAGGATGCCGTCGTAGGTGTTGCCGCGGCGGATTTCCCGCTGCACAAACCGCAGCGCGTCCTCGACAATCCAGCGGCTCCTTTCCTCCGGCAGCTTCGATAACTCGCGGTTCTCCTTGCCCCACTGAATCATGCCCTTCGCGGCATCGACGTGGGTGACGTGCGCGCCCGCCGCCATGCAGGCCAGCGTCGCGCCGCCGGTGTAGCCGAACAGGTTCAATACGCGGATGTCCTTGCGCCCGCTATTGCGGATGAGGTCGCCCATCCACACCCAGTTCGCCGCCTGTTCCGGGAAAAGCCCCGTGTGCTTGAATCCCGTCGGGCGGACGTAAAACCGCAAATCTTGATGCTGAATCGTCCAGCGTTCCGGCAGGCGGGTCAGAAACTCCCACTCGCCGCCGCCCTTCTCCGAGCGGTGATAATGCGCCTGCGCCTGTTTCCACAGCGCCGGGTCTGCCTTGGGCCAAATCGTCTGCGGATCAGGCCGCCGCAAGATGACGTTCCCCCACCGTTCGAGCTTCTCCCCGTCGCCCGTATCCAGCACCTCATAATCTTCCCATGTATTCGCTAAAAACATAATAACTCCTTTTAAGAGGCGCAAGGGGCTTCGCCCCTGACCCCACCAGAGGCGCTGCCTCTGGACTCCGCAAGGGACTTCGTCCCTTGACCCTTTCGCGCGATTGAGTTGACTACTCTTTCATACTACGCCCGCGTGTTTATGAGGGAACCCAAGGGGCGTTGCCCCTTGACCCCACAAGGGACTTCGTCCCTTGACCCTTTCGCGCGATTCAGTTGGTGACACTATCAGGCTACGCCCGCGTGTTTATGCGGGATTTCGCGTCTGCGGACGCGACCAGAGGGCTTTGCGCTCGCCCTCTGGACTGCTTCGCATTCCCATCTAAGTTACTTGATTTTCACCGAAACTACTATATAGTTAGTGTTCCTTTCGTTTCCCTCAAGCACCAAGAAAGCTCAAGAAACATGGTGGTGCACCCCGAAGGTTTCCAAAGGGCGATCGGAAAGCCCTTTGGTCGCCTCCGCAGAGGCGATTCCCCCTGCTCCTATATCATGATGAAGGGATTTATCAGCTGCCCCGCAGTCAATAATCCTCTTCATCATCCACCAATCTCGACAAGACATCCCCATTGAGCTGCACCAGCCGCCGCACAACCTCCTGCACATACAGCCTGTCCAGCCCTTCCAGCGCCGGGTCAACCTCCACCGCTTCCCGAAGCGCCGACCAGTCGCCCGTTGCCGCCAAGGCAGCTAAGCGGTTCGTCTCGTCGATGTCCATCATGATTTCCGCCAGCGGCGCAGGGACGCGAATCCCCTGCGGCTGCACCAAGCCGTCCGCCAAATGCAGGTCACTTTCGATAATCGCGTTCGGCGGCAGCTGCGGCAGTTCTCCGCGATTTTGATGCGCAACCGCCGGAATCACCGCCGTTTCCTTCCGCAGAATCGCCAGCGCAAGGCGAACAGGGCGCGTCGGCGGCGTATCCTTCAATAGCATCAGCTGCGCCGTCATGCCGTCGGGTGTCTTTGCCCCCTCGTGACCAATCGTGTTCATGTGGGCAATGCGCTCTTTGCGCTTCTCGATGCTTTCGCCGAACGCCGGGTTCTCTTCGGGGATGTAGTCCTCCTCCGCCGCCAGGAACTCCGCGTGGTGCACCACGTCGCCCACGGCAATCGCGTCGTACCAGCCCAGCCAGCGATGCGTCAGGCGGCCGAGCTTGTCCTCCTCCGCCATCTGCCGAAGCGCGGGAATCAAATCAACATTCTTGCCCTTTTCGCGCAGGGACACGAGGAACGAGAAGCCCGGCAGACCCGCCGTGACCGCCTCGACCGCATCCTCCTTGCGAAAGAGCGCCTTTGCCAGCCGCGGCACGGTGTTTCCGCGATAGGCGGCATCATCCAGCCCATACGCCTGAAAACCCGCGCCGAGGAACAGCTGCGTCGTGCGGGCGACAGGCTGCCCCAGCGTCACGACAATTGCTTTCGGGCAGGCAGAGCGCATATTGCGGCACAAATCCAGCACCACTTCGCCCTGACGGAGCGTGTGCATCAGCCCCTCAATGCCGCCGTGGACGCGCGCCTGATCGCTCAGACCGGGGTCATCCTCCTTCACGCCGCCAAGGGCCTCCTGATCCTGCCGGAAGCGTGTCGCCGCCATGCAGTCGCCCGCGTAAACGACGCAGTCCGCGCCCATGAGGACTTCCTGCCGATTACCGGAAACGATGATCTGCGCCTTGCGGCCGCTGGCGTAGACGATGGCCTCGGCATAGTGCTGGAGGACATCGCGCATGGCGGCGTTTTTCTCCTCCACCGCGAGAATGCCATCCTCTTTGCCGGCGTAGAGGAAATCGACGAGCAGGAACGGCAGGTGCATCGGAATATCCTGCCCGATGAAGGCGAACTTAAAAGGCATGGTACAGCCCCGCTTTCTGGATACTTTGACATTCTATCTTACCATGAAACACGCCAAAAGTAAAGCCCGGAACGATGGTGTTGCGCATCGTTCCGGGGGAAAGAAAGTTTGTTTCGGTTCTTTGGGTGAATTGCTTTTGGGCTCTAACTAACTGGACTTGTCCGCAGCAACCAGAGGGCTTTCCGGTCGCCCTCTGGACTCCTTCGGCGCCGCCACTCTTGGGGTTTCATGTTTCTTGACTGATGCCGGAAGTTTATTCCAGAGCATCTAATCCGAACCGCAGGTTCGCCGGATAAACACGCGGGCATAGCCTGAAAGTGTCACCAACCCAATCGCGCGGAAGGGTCAAGGGAGGAACTCCCTTGTGGGGTCAAGGGGCAACGCCCCTTGCGGAGTCCAGAGGCAGAGCCTCTGGCGCCTCCCCTTACTTGTGCACCCGCACGCCCAGCTTGCAGTCCTGACCGTTGATCGACCAGTCGCGGACGATGAACGTGTCGTCCATCGGGGCGCGCTCGACGACTTCCGCCAGCGTGCCGCGCTTGAGCATATCGACGCCGCTCTCGATGGCGCTCGCCAGCACGTCGCCGCACTCATAGCGCACATCCACGCGGTCGGTCACGTCGAAATCGGACTCCTTGCGCATCGTCTGCACCTTGCTGACGACCTCGCGGACATAGCCCTCCGCAATCAGCTCCGGCGTCAGGTTCGTGTCCAGCACAACCGTCACGCCCTTATCTTCCTGCGCGACAAAGCCCGATTTCTGCATCGGCGAAGTCAGCACATCGTCCTTGCCCAGCGTGACCGTCGTGCCGTCAATGTCAAACGACACGGTTTCGCCGCGCTCGAACGCATCGACGACATCGTTGCCATCCATCGTCTGCAGGTGCTGACCAATCTTGCCCAGCAGCTTGCCGTACTTCGGGCCAAGCGTGCGCATCTGGGGTTTCAGCTGATACGTCGTGAACTCGCGCGCAGACTCGGTGAACACAACTTCCTTCACGTTCAGTTCATCCTCGCACAGCGCCTGATAGCTTTCGGAGAAGGACGCGCCCTTGACGTAGAGCTTCGCGGCGGTTTGACGGGTCTTGATGTTCGCCAGATTGCGGCACGCGCGGCCCAGCTGCACCACTTCCACCAGCGCGTCCATCTGCGCTTCCATATCCGCGTCGATGGCGCTTTCATCCGCCGTCGGGAAGTCGCACAGGTGTACGGATTCCGCCGCGCCCGGCACGTTGTTGACCACCAGATTCTGATAGATTTCCTCGCTCAGGAACGGGATGAACGGCGCGCAGACCTTACTAAGCGTCACCAGCACATGGTACAGCGTGGTGAACGCGGCGTCCTTGTCCTTCACGTCGCCCTTGCCCCAGAAGCGTTCGCGGCCGCGGCGGACGTACCAGTTGCTCAGCTCGTCCACAAAGTCCTGAATCGCCAGCGCGGGCTCGGTCACGCGGTAGTTCCACAGGTCGTCATCGACGCGCTTGATGAGCGTGTTCAGCTTGGACAGAATCCACTTGTCCATCAGGCTGAGCTGCTCGTTTTTCAGGTCATGCGCGGTCGGGTCGAAGTTGTCGATATCCGCATACATGGCGAAGAAGGCATACACGTTCTGCAAGGTGGCAAGGAACTTGTTCTGCCCCTCGCGAACCGCCTTTTCGGAGTAGCGGCTGGGCAGCCACGGCGCAGAGGTGGTGTAGAAATACCAGCGGAGCGCGTCGGCGCCGAACTTGTTCAGCTCATCAAACGGGCTGACGACGTTGCCCAGATGCTTGGACATCTTGCGCCCCTGCTCGTCCTGCACATGGCCCAGCACGATGCAGTTTTCAAACGGCGCACGGTCAAACAGCAGCGTCGAAATTGCTTCGAGGGTGTAGAACCAGCCGCGCGTCTGGTCGATGGCTTCGGAGATGAAATTCGCCGGGAAGTTCTGCTGGAACTCCTCCTGATGCTCAAAGGGATAGTGCCACTGCGCAAAGGGCATCGAGCCGGAATCGTACCAGCAGTCGATAACCGCCTTGTCGCGCACCATTTCGCCGCCGCACTTTTCGCAGCGGAGCTTCACGGCGTCGATGAAGGGGCGGTGAAGTTCAAGGTCTGCGCCGGGATCTTCAATCGCCATTTCGCGCAGTTCCGCGCGGGAGCCGACGACGTGCATATTGCCGCAGGAGCACTTCCACACCGGCAGGGGCGTGCCCCAGTAGCGCTCGCGGGACAGACCCCAGTCGTGGACGTTCTCCAGCCAAGTGCCCATGCGCCCTTCCTTGATGTTTTCCGGCATCCAGTTGATGGTGCGGTTGTTGCGCACGAGGTTGTCTTTCAGTGCCGTCATGCGGATGAACCACGTCGGGCGCGCATAGTACAGCAGGGGCGTATCGCAGCGCCAGCAGAAGGGATAATCATGCGTGAACTGCGGCGCGCTGAACAGCAGCCCGCGCTCCTGCAAATCCGCCAGCACCAGCGGGTCGGCCTTCTTGACGAACACGCCCGGCCACTTCGTTTCCGCCGTCATGCAGCCCTGCGGATCAACAAAGTTGACGAACGGCACGTCGTTTTCGCGGCAGACACGGTTGTCGTCCTCACCGAACGCCGGGGCAATGTGGACGATGCCCGTGCCGTCGGTCATGGTGACGTAGTTGTCGCAGATGACGAACCACGCCTTCTTGTCCAGCTTGCCGACGGCGAAGTCGAACAGCGGCACATACTCCATGCCTTTGAGCGCCGTGCCGGGCATTTCCGCCAGCACCTCAAACTTCTGCTCCGGGAACACCGTCTCCATCAGCGCCTTCGCCATGATGTACACGCGGCCGTCCTCCGCCTTAAAGCGGCAGTAGGTGTCGGTCGGGTTCACGCACAGCGCCATGTTCGACGGCAGCGTCCACGGGGTGGTCGTCCACGCAAGCAGGTAGGTGTTTTCCTCGCCCTTGACCGGGAAGCGGACGTACGCGGACGTTTCCTTGACCGTCTTGTAGCCCTGCGCGACCTCGTGGGAGGACAGCGCCGTGCCGCAGCGCGGGCAGTACGGGACAATCTTGTGTCCCTGATACAGCAGCCCCTTCTTCCAGATTTCCTTCAGGCTCCACCATTCAGACTCGATGTAGTCATTCTCATAGGTGATATACGGATGCTCCATGTCCACCCAGTAGCCGACCTGATCGCTCATGACCTCCCAGTCATGCAGGTACTTCCAGACGGACTTCTTGCATTCCTTGATGAACGGCTCGATGCCGTACTGTTCAATCTGCGGCTTGCCGTCCAGCCCCAGCGTCTTTTCGACTTCCAGCTCAACGGGCAGACCGTGGGTATCCCAGCCTGCCTTGCGCAGGACGCTGTACCCCTTCATCGTCCAGTAGCGCGGAATCAGGTCTTTGATGACGCGCGTTTCGATATGGCCGATATGCGGGCGGCCGTTGGCAGTCGGCGGGCCGTCGAAGAACGTCAGCCGCTTTGCGCCGTCGCGGAAATGGAACGAACGACGAACGATGTCCTTGTCTTTCCACAGCTGGGCGATTTCTTTCTCGCGCGCCGGGAAGTTCAAATCCTTGGCAACCTTGTTGTACATACCATGCACCTCATTCTTGTTGTCTCTGCTGCGGCGCAAACAAAAAAGTCCGCCCCAGCATGAAAATGCACTGGGACGGACGAAAATGCTTTTTGCGATTCATCCGCGGTACCACCCAACTTGACAGGCACGATGCCTATCCGCTCTGTGCAGGCGCACGCACCTGCTTTCTCGATAACGGGAGAACCCGTCTTTCCCTACCCGCTCCGCCGGACTTCCGCCCGTTCCGTCCGTTCCGCCCGTTCCGCCCGCCTCGCTTCGGAAAAGCGCGCTCCGGGGTGATTTGCCATCAGGCAGTCTTGACCGGGCTCACACCCTCCCCGGATCGCTTTCCAAGGCTTGTCCTGCGCCGTCCCCATCCTTGCGCATTCCCATTCATTATAGCCGCATTTTCCCCTTTTTGCAAGGGGGATTTGCAAATTTTCCAAGGGGCATTGCCCCTTGACCCTTCCGCGCGATTGAGTTGAGCTTTCTTCCATAATATATGCGCGTGTTGCGCGGGGATTTCGCGCCTGCGGGCGCGACCAGAGGGCTTTGCGGTCGCCCTCTGGACTGCTTCGCGTCCCCTTCTAAGTTTATGGACTGTTAGCGCAGCTTTTTTAGTTAGTGTGCCCACCGTTCCCAAAGTTACGGCATAAACCAACCGCAAGTAACCCCAAAAGTAGCGGCGCTGAAGGTTTCCAAAGGGCGATCGCAGACTTCATCTGTTTTCATTGCCCTTTGGTGCGCCTGCGGGCGCAGCCCCCTGCAGCAACCAAAATCCATCCGCAAAGAAACGAAAAACCCCCGCGGCACACACCGCAGGGGAACACATTTCACTTGCTGGAAGCTGCCGCCTTCTCTGGATACAACCGCTTCTGCAGCTTGCGGATGCAGGTAAAATAGCACGGGATCAGGAACAAATCCGCCAGTATCCACGCAACAGGGTTCGCAAAGCACGCGGCATCGTACCCCAGCGACGGGACAAGCAGCATCGCCACCACCGCACGGCCGACAAGCTCCATCAGGCCTGCAATCATTGCAATCATGGTATAGCCCAAGCCTTGAATGGAGAAGCGCACAATGTTCACAAACAAAAGCGGAATATACAGCACACTGTTGATAATCAGGAACTGCTGCGCCATGTCGATGACCAGCTGGCGGTCGGCGCTGTCCTGACTGATGAACAGACCCACCAGCGGCTTGCCGAAGAAGTAAATCACCACAAACGCGAGGACGCAGTAGACACAGCCGATGATGGAGGATGCTTTCAAGCCCTGATTGATGCGGTCGAGTCTCTTCGCGCCGACGTTTTGCCCGGCGAAAGTCGCCATCGTCGAGGCGAGCGCATCAAACACGCAGCAGAAGAACATGCTCAGCTTGCCGCCCGCCGTGACCGCCGCAACCGCAATCGTGCCGATGCCGTTAACGGCATAAGTCACCGTCAGAGAGCCAATCGCCGTGATGGAATACTGCAGACCGAACGGGATGCCCATTGCCAGCAGGCGGCGGACAAACGGCGCACGGATGCGCTTGTCCTCCGGCTGCATTTTGAGGATGGTGAATCGCTTGCGGATGACCAGCAGACACCAGAGGCCGCTGATGAGCTGGCTGATGACGGTCGCCCATGCCGCACCCTCCACGCCCATGTGGAACGCAAGGATGAACGTGTAGTCCAGCACGATGTTGAGCAGCGCGGCAATCGTGATGGCGATAACAGGCGTTTTGCTGTCGCCCAGCGAGCGCATCACGCCGCCGCACATGTTGTACAGCACCGTAACCGGAATCGCGAAGAAAACCGGCTGGATATAGGCGACCGACAACGGCAGAATATCCTCCGGCGTGTTCAGCATCCGCAGGAGCTGCGGCGCGAAGACGCCGGTTAGCAGCCCCATCAGCACAGAAATCACCGCGCACAGGTACACGGAGTGCATCACATAGCGGCGCATTTCCGTCTCGTCCTTCGCGCCGAACGCCTGCGCAATCGGAATCGCGAAGCCGGAGCAGATGCCCATGCAGAAGCCGTTGATGAGGAAGTTCAGCGATCCGGTATCGCCCACCGCCGCCAGCGCCTCCGTGCCCAGCACACCGCCGACGACCATGGTATCCATGAAGCTGTACAGCTGCTGGAACAGGAAGCCGCCCAGCAGCGGCAGAGAGAATGTCAGAATCAGTTTCAGAGGCGAGCCCTGCGTCATGTCACGGGTCACGTTTTTCTGCGCCATGTGGATGTCCTTTCGTTGATGCAGGATGGGGGGGAAAATCACGTTTCATTGTCTCCTATGGGGAACGCCTATTTATAGCACGTTTTTCGTCGGTTTTCAAGGGGTTTTGACAGGAATTTTTACGTCTTTTTTCCCCGTGTTTTTCGGACGAAAAGACGCCATTTTTCACGGCCGAAAGCGGTCATGTAACCGTTATGGTGTAACCTATGTGACGGAATATGAAAATTCAATCGTATGCTATTGACATCATGCGATTGATTTGCTATAATCACCCCTGTTTCCAATGAAAACATCAGCAAGGAGGTGTCCTATGGACAAGGAATTGGCAGGATTCGGCTGGTACATCAAGCGCATTGACAACGCCCTCGCCCGCGAAGCCTGTCGGAATGTCCAATCCCACAACCTGACGATGCAGCAAAGTCATCTGCTTTTCGTGCTGTCCGACGCGGAAAATCACACACGGACGCTCAAGGAGTTAGAGAGCATTTTCGGCTGCGCGCAGTCCACGCTGGCGGGGCTGGTGACGCGGCTGGAGAAGAAAGGGCTGGTGGAAGGCTTCACCGACCCGCGCGACCGGCGCATCAAGCATGTTCGCCTGACAGAAAGCGGCGCGGAAATGCGGCAGACGTGCCACAAGGACATTCTGCAATCCGAAAAGCGAATGTCCGCCGGGATGACAGAGGAAGAAAAGCAGCTGTTCCTGCAATGTCTGCAAAAGGTCTATGAAAATCTGAAGGACGACATGGACGAAACAGAGCATTGCCACAACAATTACCATAGTAATGAAGGAAAGGAATGATTTCATGCTGAAAACACTGGCTGCGCAGATTAAGCAGTACAAGAAATCAACGATTCTCACGCCGATTTTTGCCGCGCTGGAAGTCGTCATGGAAGTGCTGATTCCCATGGCGATGGCGCGCTTGGTGAAGTATGGCATTTATGGCGGCGACACCGGCGCGATTTACCGCTATGGCTTCCTGATGATGGCGATGGCAATGCTGTCGCTGGTTTTCGGCTCCGTCTGCGCGCACACGGCCTCCCACGCCTCCACCGGCTTTGCCGCGAACCTGCGCGATGGCATGTACCGCAACATTCAGCGCTTCTCGTTCGCCAACATCGACAAATACTCCACCGCCGGTCTGGTCACGCGCATGACCACCGACGTGACCAACGTTCAAAATGCCTTCCAGATGATTACGCGCATTGCGGTTCGTTCGCCGCTGACGCTGATTTTCTCGATGATCGTGGCATTCGTCATCAACCCGGAGCTGGCGGGCGTGTTCCTGATTCCGCTGGTGCTGCTGGGCGTTGTGCTGGGGCTGATTATCAAGCGCGCGACGCACCTGTTCGATCAGGTGTTCAAGAAGTACGACGACCTGAACGCCTCCGTGCAGGAGAACGTCTCCGGCATCCGCGTCGTCAAAGCGTTTGTGCGCGAGGACTTCGAGGACAAGAAGTTCGGCAAAGCAGCGACGAACGTCTACAACCTGTTCGTCAAGGCGGAACGCATCATCGCTTTCAACAGCCCCGTCATGATGCTGACCATCTACGGCTCGGTGATGGCGCTGAGCTGGCTGGGCGCGTCGCTGGTCACGGGCGGTTCGCTTGATGTGGGCGACCTGACCGCCATGTTCACCTACGTCATGAATATGCTGATGAACCTGATGATGCTGTCGATGATTTTCGTCATGCTGACCATGTCCGCAGCGTCTGCCCGGCGTATCGTGGAAGTGCTGAACGAGGAGCCGTCGCTGTCGAACCCCGAACAGCCGCTGGAAACGGTCAAGGACGGTTCTATCGACTTCAACCACGTCATGTTCAAGTACCATGCTGACGGCAATGGCGACCCCATCCTGAACGATGTTGATTTGCACATCAAGTCTGGCGAGACGGTGGGCATCATCGGCGGCACGGGCTGCGGCAAATCGACGCTCGTCAGCCTGATTTCCCGCCTATACGACGCAACCGAAGGCTCGGTGGAAGTCGGCGGCGTGGACGTGCGCAAGTACGACATGGAAGCCCTGCGCAATCAGGTTGCTGTGGTGCTGCAGAAGAACGTGCTGTTCTCCGGCTCGATTCTGGAAAACCTGCGCTGGGGCAATGAAAACGCCACGCTGGAGGAATGCAAAGAGGTCTGCGCACAGGCTTGCGCGGACGAGTTCATCGACCGGATGCCTGATGGGTACGACACGCACATCGAGCAGGGCGGCACGAACGTCTCCGGCGGACAGAAGCAGCGCCTTTGCATCGCCCGCGCATTGCTCAAAAAGCCGCGCGTGCTGATTCTGGACGACTCCACCTCCGCCGTTGACACCGCGACGGACGCCAAAATCCGCCGCGCGTTTGCCCAGCGCATCCCCGGCACGACGAAAATCATCATTGCGCAGCGTATTTCCTCCGTGCAGGACGCTGACCGCATTATCGTGATGGACAACGGCCGCGTGGAAGCATTCGACACGCATGAAAACCTGCTGAAGAAGTCCGACCTGTACCGCGAGATTTATGAGACGCAGACGTCCGGCGGCGGCGACTTCGACAGCCCCGATCAGATGAAGGGTGGTGACGCGCAATGATGGGAGGTCCTCGCCGCAGAGGCGCTCCGATGCCCCGCATGTCCATCAAGGGGCAGGGACACATCCTCAAGCGCCTGATGAAAATCGTTTTTGAAAACTATCTGTGGCAGTTCATTGCCGTCATCGTCTGCATCGTGGTGACGGCGTATGCCACCATTCAGTCCAGCACGTTCACGCGGGATCTGGTGGACGTGTACATCGTCGGGATTCAAAAAGGCACCAAGACGATGGGCGATTTGGCGAATGCCATGATTCCGCTGGGCTGCGTCCTCGCACTGGGCGTTGCCGCCAGTTACATCCGCCAGCGCCTGATGGTCAGCGTCGGGCAGGGCACGATGCTCAAAATCCGCACGGACTTGTTCACGCACATGGAGTCCCTGCCGATCCGCTACTTCGACACGCATTCGCACGGCGACATCATGTCCATCTACACCAACGACGTGGACACCCTGCGCCAGCTCATCAGCCAGAGCATCCCGGAGGTCATCAACAGCGCGATTTCCGTCGTCATGGTGTTCTTCGCCATGCTGAACAATTCGTGGATTATGACGATTCTCTCGCTCATCCTGCTGACGTTCCAGATGCTGGCGTCCGCCAAACTCGCGAAACTGTCCGGCAAGCACTTTGTCGCGCAGCAGGCGAATTTGGGCCGCGTCAACGGCTTCATTGAGGAAATGATGACCGGGCAGAAAGTCGTCAAGGTGTTCTGCCACGAGGAAAAGGCGATTGAGCAGTTTGGCGACCTGAACGAGCAGCTGCGCACATCAGCCCACGAAGCGAACCGCTGGGCGAACACCCTTGGCCCTATCAACAACAACTTGGGACACATCTCCTACGTTATCTGCGCGATGGTGGGTTCGGCGCTGTCCATCGCAACGGGCGGCACGCTGATGTCCACGGGGCGTCTGGTGGCGTTTCTGACGCTGAACCGCAGCTTCTCCCAGCCGATTTCACAGATTACCCAGCAGCTCAACTCCATCATCATGGCGCTGGCGGGCGCTGAGCGCGTGTTCAACCTGCTGGATGAAGCGCCGGAAGCCGACAATGGCTATGTGGAGCTGGTGAACGCGAAGGAAGCGCCCGACGGCACGATTACCGAGACGACCGAGCGCACCGGGCTGTGGGCATGGAAGCATCCGCACACGGCGGACGGCAGCGTCAGCTATCGCAAGCTGTCCGGCGGCGTGACGTTTGACCACGTTGATTTCGGCTACACGCCCGAAAAGACGGTGCTGCACGACATCACCATGTACGCCATGCCGGGACAGAAGATTGCCTTCGTCGGCGGCACGGGCGCGGGCAAAACCACCATCACGAACCTGATTAACCGCTTCTACGACATTCAGGACGGCAAAATCCGCTACGACGACATCAACATCAACAAGATTCGCAAGGCGGATTTGCGCCGCAGTCTCGGCATGGTGCTGCAAGACACGCACCTGTTCACCGGCACGGTGCTGGACAACATCCGCTACGGCCGCCTGGACGCAACGGACGCGGAGTGCATGGAAGCCGCAAAGCTCGCCAATGCGGACGAGTTCATCCGCAAGCTGCCCGACGGCTACAATACGATGCTGACGGGCGACGGCGCAAACCTCTCGCAAGGGCAGCGGCAATTGCTGTCCATCGCCCGCGCCGCGGTTGCCGATCCACCCGCGCTGATTCTGGACGAAGCGACCTCCTCCATCGACACGCGCACCGAAACGCTGGTGCAGCGCGGCATGGACGCCCTGATGAAGGGGCGCACGACGTTCGTGATTGCGCACCGCCTGTCCACGGTCAAGAACAGCGACTGCATCATGGTCTTGGAGCAGGGCCGCATCATCGAGCGCGGCACGCATGACCAGCTGATTGCGCAGAAGGGCCGGTACTACACGCTGTACACTGGGAACGCGATTGGGGAATAATTGAGGATATAGAAAGCGCGCCTGCTTCCGAATGAAAGGGAGCAGGCGCGTAATTTATATAGGGATGTTATTCAACGCCGCCGTAGAGGTACGCTCTCGCCGTCTCGTCGCCCGTGTGGCAGAGGTACAGCCCGTCGTGCGTCTGGATGAGGTAGAAGCCGCGCCAGTAGAAGCCGCACATGGTGTCCTCGGCGAAGAAAGGCAGCTTGTCAATGCCGTGCGGTTCGCTGAACTGGCTGTTTTCCTCGTCGTACTCCATGACCCACACCGTATTGTCATGCACGAAGTACATCGCCGTGTTGTCCTTGTTGGGGGCATAGGCATAGTAGGCATCGTGCGTCACATAATCGCCCAGCGTGACGTCATAATCCTGAATCGGCTGAAGGGTCAGCGTGTTGACCAAGTTATGCACAACGCTCGTCGCTTCGCCGTTTGGCAGGTTCACCATCGTCAGCACCTTGCCGTCGTACAGCGTGCGCTCATACTTCGAGCTTTCAGCGCTCCATCGGAAGAAGCCGGGCATATCAGGCATGAGGTGGCTGTCTTCTTCGTCCTCCAGCGCAAATTCCATCATTTCGCCCTTGCCCGTATCCACGTCGAACCGGACAATCTGGTATTCGTCCGTCTTGTCCTTCGCGATGACGTACAGCCCGTTTTCCGCGTCGTACACTGCCTGTTCGACCGTCACGTCGTACAAGTCCTTTGCAATCGGAAACTTCTTCCACCCCATTTGCGGCACGGTGCTGTAATCGAGTTCCGCGACCATCTGCATCCGCACCATCGTGTCATCCGTCGGGGGAACAAAACTGTACAGCCGCCCTTCATTCGCGCTGAACAGCACCAGCTCCGCGCCGCCGTTCAGAAGCATCACCTGCCCGTAATAGCCGCTCTGTTTCAGCGCTTCCGACCAGATGATGTCTTCCAGATTGCAGACGACTTCCGGCTCATATTCGGGGTCATCGACGCGCAGCAGCTGACTGCCGCTGATGAAGAAGAGTTCGTCTTCAAACGGCAGCGCGCTGGTCACGTCCGTGCGGTAGCGGCTGCCGATGCCGTGCGTCCAGTCCATGGCATGGTCGGCAGATTCGGCGAACACGGGCATCACGCCCAGCGTCAGCACCAGCAGGAGGGACAGGAATGCCATTCGGAGGTTGTGCTTCATGGGGAGGCTCCTTTCGTGGGGCGATTATTGGGGGATTATTTATAATCTTCGGGGTGCTCAAAGAACGACATGTCGCAGACGAACGTGCCGTCATCGTATGTCTTGAAGTAATATGCGCCTTTCCAGAAGAAACCGTATTCCGCATAGGTTGCCTTCATCGGAATGCGGTCGAATCCGCGTGCTGTCGTTGTGCCATCCGTAAACCACGCAATGTCATCATGGAGGAAGAAGAAGCGGCGGTTTTCAGCGTCCCATGCAAAAGCTGTGCATCTGGAATTGTAAGTATAAAATCCCCACTTCAAATCGTATGAAAGTTGATTTTCCAGTCCCAAATCCTTAATTTCCAAAAGTGTTTCTTCTGCTTTGCGCTGTTCAAGATTATATGATGCCAACTTTCGCTTATCAGCCACATAGCTGCGACCTTCATCATCTTCGTCCCATTCTTCATAGTTATAGTAAACCAGCAGCGTCGAAGCCCATTCCGGATTTTGCTGCCATGAAACAACTTCCCAAATATCAGCGTCGTTATACGCTAAGATTTCACCACGTCCTGTTTTTAATGAGAAGCAAATAAGGCTGTTAATCAATTCATCTTTTCTATTTGTCCAGTCCGAACCCCTCATGTAAATATTATCGCCGATTTTTACGATTTTCCCGTCGATATTGCTTTTATAGAATGTGCAGCAGTCATCTTCCAGCAGAACCCATCCCAATTCCGGCAAGCTGGAATAATCCAGCGTAGCATACAGCATCGGCTTCATTTCGCCGTCCTCAAAGTCCAGCCGATAAATCCGCTGCATAAACGTCACAAAGATATACAGCGAATCCCCATCTGTAAAGAGCCGATAGTCATCATAAGAAGCATACAGCATATCTTCTCTTACATTTTCCGGAAGTAAGTTCTCCAACTCGTAGACAGTTTCCGGCGTGTCGTCCGGCTCGTGGCACTTCAAAAGCAAGTCGCCGTATATAAAATACAGCTCATCTTTGAACACTTGCAGGTCAGTCACTTCTGTCGGCAATCCCAGTATCAGCTTCTCTTCGTACACATCCCCCCACTTCCAAAACTCCTCCGCCGCGAGCGCGCTTCCGGCGTTCAGCAGCGTCAGCAGAACAAGCATCAGGGCGGTCAGTCGCTTCCATCGGGTCGTCATCGTGTTTCGCTCCTTCCGTGTCTCGTCGGGCGCATCCGAACCATCTTTCGGGCGCTTTCACCTATTAAGACGCTGCAAAGGGGCAAAACGGGACATCATTCCGCAAAAATTTTTTTCACGCTCTGCGCCACCAGCACTGCTTCGTCCGCCGGCAGCCCGATGCTCGTCACGCGCAGCATCCGCTTCCCCTCCGCCCAGATGATGCTCACCTCGTGCGTGTCCTCGGTCTGGCGGTCAATCAGGTAGCCCGGCACGCTGTGCAGATAAATCGTCAGCACCCGCGCATCCGCCGCGCGGACGTTCCAGCCGTCAAGGTTGTCCTGCTCCTCAAAGCGCAGGGAGCGCGTCTCGTCGGCATAATATGCTTCGCTGTGCACCTGGTCGCCGCGCGTCGTTTCGCAGCGCACCAGCGGCAGGCTGTCCGGCAGGAACGTCGGGAAGAACAGCCCCTCCCAGCCGTCCGGCACGTCCATGCGCGGCACGTTCGCGGTCTGCTCATCCTTCGCGGGTTCCATGCCGACGTGCGCCATGCCCGTTTCGGGATTGATGGACAGCACCAATTGGAGGATTTGCTCGCGGAACGCTTCGGAATTCGCCAGCGCAATCGGGAACGCAATCCCGACCGCCACAATCAGGCACGCCGCGACGCGCACCACGCGGTCAAGCATATGCAGGACAGTCCGGCGCTTCTGCCGCTTCGCCTTGCGGTCGATTTTCGCCATTGCCCGCGCAAACGCCGCGTCCGCCAGCTTCTCTTCGTCCGCCGTCAGCGGCTGTTCGTCCTGCCAAAGTCCACTGCGGATGAGGGCGTCAATCTGCTCATCCGACACATGCTGATTCTTTTCGTTCATGCTGCTTCCTCCTCTCAAAACAGTTTCTCGCGCAGTCTGCCCCGCGCGCGGTGGAGATACTGCCGGATGCTGCCCGGCGACAAGCCCGTTTCGGCGGCGATTTCCGCGTCCGTGCGGTTTTCCAGCACTTTCAGGCACAGCACCTGCTGCTCCTTCTCCGGCAATTCCGCGATTGCACGGCACACCGCCGCCATCGTCTCCCGCATCAGCACCTTCTCTTCCAGCGCCGTCGGGTCTGGATAAAGCGCGAGCGCCTCGTCCCCGTCGCGCAGGAACCGCCCGCACTGCCGCTGCTTGCGCCGCAGTTCGTCCATCGCGGTGTTTCGCACAACTGCCAGCACATACGCGCGTTCCTGCTCCTCCGTCAGCGTGCGCAGCAGGTCGATTTTCTCCATCAGCGCCACGAGGCTGTCCGACACAATGTCCTCCACCGCCGCGCTGTCAGCGGCATAGCACTTCGCCAAGCGAATCATGCTGATGCGGTGGCGCTGATAGCACGCCGCGAGGAACTGCCGCTCGTCATCCACCTGAGCCACCCGCATCCCGCCTTTCGGATGTTGTTTCTCTTGCATCTGCTTCCAGTATAGCATACGCATATCGGATTCCGCAAGATTCAGGCAAATTTTTTCCGAAAAAAAGGCAAATTTGTGCTTGACGAAACCTATAGGAATAGCGTATAATGCCGTCATTCTTCCTCCTGACTTTATCGGGAGGAAAGACACGAAAAGGAGGCGCTGGTTATGCGCATTGCCAAGTCCGTCGCTGAACTGATCGGCCGCACGCCGATGCTTGAACTCACTCACTTTGAGCAGACGCACTGTCTGAACGCGCATCTGCTGGCGAAGGTCGAATCCTTCAACCCCGGCGGCAGTGTGAAAGACCGCATTGCGCTGGGCATGGTGGAGGCCGCGGAAAAGGCAGGCAAGCTGCTCCCTGGCGGCACCATTATTGAGCCTACCAGCGGCAACACCGGCATCGGGCTGGCGATGGTCGCCGCCGCGCGCGGATATACCGCCATCATCGTCATGCTGGACAGCATGAGCGTCGAGCGCCGTCAGCTGATGCTGGCGTATGGCGCGAAGCTCGTCCTCACCCCCGGCAAACTGGGCATGAAGGGCGCGGTTGACAAGGCGAATGAACTCGCCGCCGAAACCCCGAACGCGATTGTCGTCGGGCAGTTCGTCAACCCGGCGAACCCCGCCACCCACCGCGCCACGACTGGCCCGGAAATCTGGGCGGACACGGACGGTCAGGTGGATGTGCTCGTCGCGGGCATCGGCACGGGCGGCACGCTGACCGGCATCGGCAGCTACCTGCGTGAAAAGAACCCGAACGTGCGCATCATCGCGGTAGAGCCGTTCTCCTCGCCCCTGCTGTCCAAGGGCGTTGCGGGTCCGCACGGCTTGATGGGCATCGGCGCGAATTTCGTGCCGGATGTGCTGAGCCGCGATTTGATTGACGAGATTATCACCGTCAAGGAGGACGACGCTTATCGCACGGGGCGCGAGCTGGCGGCGCACGAGGGTGTGCTGGCGGGCATCACGTCAGGCGCGGCTGTCTGGGCGGCATCGCAGGTGGCGGCGCGTCCGGAATTCGCGGGCAAGAACATCGTCGTCATCCTGCCCGACACAGGCGAGCGGTATCTGTCCACGAAGATGTTCGCCATCAACGAGTGAATCTCCTGCCTTCCCGAAAAATTGCTTTTGGGAAGGTTTTTTTGCATCCAAATAAGTGGAAGCCGCCAAACCTCCGCATTATTTTTCCTCTCCGCTTTGCAGGATTTTCCCCCCTTCCCCGCGAACTCTATACTATACTATCCCCATCATCAGGAAAGGCAGGTCATGTCGATGATCTCACGCTATATTTTCGGCACTCCCCTCCCCACCATGGCGGTCGTCCGCGAAATTGCGCCGTCGGGCGGCGAAATTCCCCACTTCACCGTCACCAAAGCGGACGGCAGCGTCTCTTTCACCACCATACTGGGCGACGATGACCTCATCTTCGGGCTGGGCGAGAATGTCCGCGGCATCAACAAGCGCGGGCATCTTTATCGCGCGTGGAACATGGACGATTTCAGCCACACGGAGAACAAGGGCGGCATTTATTCCAGCCACAATCTGCTGCTATTCAGCGGCGAGCAAGGTGTTTTCGGCGCGTATTTCGACGATCCCGGTGCGGTCACGTTTGATTTGGGGTATTCTGACGGCGGCAAGGCGGTCATTACATCCGAAAACGGCAATCTGTCGGTGTATCTGATTGAAAGCACCACGCTGACAGGGCTGGTGCGCGAGTTCCGCCACCTCATCGGACGCAGCTACATTCCGCCGAAGTGGGCGATGGGCTACATCCAGAGCCGCTGGGGGTACGCAAGCGAAGACGATTTGAACTTCATCGTATCCGAACACCGCAAGCGGCACATCCCGCTGGACAACGTGTGCATGGACATTGACTACATGGAGGATTTCAAGGACTTCACCTGGAATCCGGTGCATTTCCCGGATTTGAAAGCCGCCAATGCGCGCATGAAGGACGAGCACATCCACCTTGTACCGATTATTGACGCGGGCATCAAGCAGCTCACTGGCGACCCGATTTACGACGAGGGTGTGCAGAAGGATTACTTCGTCAAGAAGGCGGACGGCAGCCTGTTCGTGGGCGCGGTTTGGCCGGGGCGCGCGTGCTTCCCGGATTTCCTGCGCGAGGACGTGCGGCAATGGTTCGGCGCGAAGTACCATAAGCTGATGGATACGGGCATCGAGGGCTTCTGGAACGACATGAACGAACCGGCGCTGTTTTACAGCACGGACAGTCTCGAAAACGCGTTCGAGACGGCGGAAAAGATGCGGCACGAGAATCTGGGCATTGACGGCGCGTTCAAATTGAAAGCCGCGTTCGTCAACATTGCCAACAACGCCGAGGATTACCGCCGCTTCTACCACACGGTGGACGGTCAGCCCGTACGCCACGACAAAGTGCACAACCTCTACGGCGCGATGATGACAAAATCCGCCGCCGAAGGCTTCCGCAGCTACAATCCCGACCGGCGCTATCTGCTGTTCAGCCGCTCCTCCTTCATCGGCGCGCACCGCGACGGCGGCGTGTGGCAGGGCGACAACAGCAGCTGGTGGTCGCATCTGCTGCTGAACCTGAAAATGATGCCGTCGCTGAACATGTGCGGCTTCCTGTACACGGGCGCGGACTTGGGCGGCTTCTCCTGCAACACGACGGAGGATTTGCTCCTGCGCTGGCTGGCGCTGGGCGTCTTCACCCCGCTGATGCGCAACCACACTGCGCAGCACACGCGCGATCAGGAGATTTTCCGCTTCCGCAACTGGGAGGATATGCGCAATGTCGTGTCCGTCCGCTATGCGCTGCTCCCCTACCTGTACAGCCTGCTGGTCAAGTGCGCCTGCCGGGACGAGATGATGTTCCGCCCGCTGGCATTCGATTATCCACAGGACAAGACCGCCATCCGCGTGGAAGATCAGCTGATGCTGGGCGACGAATGCATGATTGCCCCGGTGGTTGAGCAGAACGCGCGCGGCCGCCATGTTTATCTGCCGGAGGACATGCTGCTGGTGCGCTTCCGCTCCGGCGACGATTACACCGTGCAAACAATGCAGAAGGGGCATCACTGGCTGGATGTGCCAATGAACGAAGTGCCGCTGTTCATCCGCCGCGGGCATGTGATTCCGCTGTGCCGCAGCGCGGAATACGTCGATGCGCTGGACACGACGAAGCTGTCGCTGGTCGGCTGGCTGGAGGTCGGCTGTGCCATCACGCTGTACGAGGATGACGGCGAAAGCACGGATATCGACCTGAACGAGGGCTTGCAGCTCATCAACGTAAGCATCGACAAGGGCGTCGCGACGGCAAAATGCGCGGGCAAGACGATTGACGCGAGCAAAGTCGTCGTGTGGGAGAGATAACGATGAAGATTCTCAATTTCGGGTCGCTGAATCTGGATAACGTTTACCAAGTGCCGCACTTCCTGCAGGCGGGCGAGACAATGGCAGCGCTGTCCGAGGCGGTGCATCCCGGCGGAAAGGGGCTGAATCAGTCGCTGGCGCTGGCACGGGCGGGCGCGGAGGTGTATCATGCGGGCGTCGTCGGCAACGGCAGCGAGCTTCTGACAAATCTGCTGAAAGAAAACGGCGTGCATGATGACTACCTGCTGCACTGCGACTGCACGCAGGGCAGCACGATGATTCAGGTCAGCCCCAAGGGCGAAAACTGCATCCTGCTCTTCGGGCAGTCCAACCACGCCATCACGAAGGCGCAGGTGGAAGAGACGATTGCCGCGTTTGCCCCCGGCGATTATCTGGTGCTGCAGAACGAGGTGTCCTGTCTGCCGGAGATGGTGGACGCAGGGGCGCGGCGCGGCTTGCATGTCGTGCTGAATCCGTCGCCGTTTGACGATTCGCTGCGGTCGCTGGATTACAACCAAATTCGCTGGATTTTCATCAACGAGGTCGAAGGGCATCAAATGACGGGCGAAACCGCGCCGGACGCGATCCTGTCTGCCTTGCGGGCGAAGTACCCCGCGCTGTGCGTTGTGCTGACACTTGGGAGTGCCGGGTCGATTTGCTGCACGCCGGAGAAAACGGTTCATCAGCCAATTTTCCGCGTTCAGGCGGTGGACACGACGGCGGCGGGCGACACGTTCACGGGGTACTTCCTCGCGGCGCTCACGCAAGGGCTGCCGCTGGAAACGTGCATGGCGCGCGCTGCGGCGGCATCGGCCATCAGCGTGACACGGCAGGGGGCAGCGCCGTCGATTCCGAGGGCGGAGGAAGTGGATGCGATGCTGCGCTGAGGTAGTTACTTTCCACAGTAGTATATATTGCTCGGCGCAAGCGCCGAGCAGTGACGGTGAGTTGTTGATGCAAAAGCTCTATAAAACATACGGAATGGAGAAGAAATATGGCTAAAAAAACATATCGACTGTTGCAGTACGAAAAATTCTTTTCTACAGAGAACTTGGCTGCATATCCTCATCTAAATAAGCTTTTATCACGATACGACAATCGAATGCGGCAGTATCTAATGGCAGTGATTGCGCTGATTATACATAAGACAAGCTACAGCCATGGATTTCTTTCAGAGCGTTACCTTGCAAAGAAAATTACAGTTAGTGAATCCAGTGCAAACAAAATTCTAAATTATTTCTGCGCTCTTGGTATTCTCAACAAGCATCACCGTGGATACGATTCAAAATTAGTTGATCCGATTTATGATGACAGAAGTGCTGCTATCACCTACACCATTATATCGCTTCAACAGTTACGACTAAAAAAGGTCGATAAAAGAGCTGAGAAAATACTCGACAGCGATCTGTCTCTCAATGCAATCTCTTGGGAATCCATCAAAAATACATTCGGCGAACAAGAAGCAAACAGGATATACAGAGAGCCCCATCGACAGCAAAGTCTCACACCAAGCCTGTTTGAGCAAGAATTTATTGCTGCTCTAAACAGGCTAACAGCTGAAAAGCAATGGACAACAAAATCAGCAGTTATTGATGAAGTATGCTGCAAACTGGAGAAGTCAGAACGGACAATTGACAGCCGATTCAGAGAATTTCAGCCACGCTTGAACGACCTTGGCTATACATGGAAGCGTATTTCTCAAGCTGACGTAGAAGCAACTGGAATAGCCTTACCCATCGGACGCTATGCAATATTCAGGAATCTCATAGCACCAAGTCAAGCATCCGTATCGGTATGTACAGAAGCAGAAAGACGCCATTATTAACAATAGAATAACCTTTTGAAGTCCTTTGGTTAGCGCCAAAGGACTTTTTATGTTACTCAAGTTTACTGCTTGCCTGCTGCAAGCAGCAGGCGGTGACATGGGAAAAATAAAAGCTAAAGGAGAATTAAAAATGACTCAAGCTCAAATGAAAGAACTTAAAACTTTACTCAAAGGCTATCGACATATTAACAAGAAGATTATCCGATTCTTTGAATCGATTGGCTGTACCGTACAGCAGCATGGAAACCATTGCAAAATTATCACTGCTGATGGAAGATACGTTGTCATCTCGAAAACACCAAGTGACGTACGTGGAGGTTTAAATGCGTATGCAAAAATCATCAAAGTTATTGGTTGACAACTTACTTAAATTATATTATATATCTGTTTCAAACAGCTTTCAGTGTCTTAAAGAATCTTCTTTTTCATCATTCCCCATAACCCTACTCATTTTGCACTGCCGTTCGCCGTAGCATATGGAAAACATAATGGATTTTCTACATAAAACTCAAACCGCTTATGTGCATCATTGCACCAATTCTACTAAAATGCGATATATTCGCAGAAAGAAGGATTTTATGTCGAATAAGGTTACTATCATTGGTCGTATTGCAACTAATCTCGTTCTCCAAGAAGTTGATGTTCATGGTACAAAGACAAAAGTCTGTAATTTTAGGGTTGCTGTTGATGATCCGCACCAAGGTACTCTCCCAAATGGGGCTGCAAGCGTGCAATTTTTCAAAGTTGCTGTCTGGCGGAACAATGCCGTGGCATTGGTCAAGCATATGGTCAAGGGAAATTTGATTGCCATCACTGGTACTGTTGTGCATTCTCAATTCAAGGGAAACAACGGCACAATTTTCAACAATCTTGAAATCAAAAATCCTGAAGTGCTGTTCCTTCCATTGCTCATTCATGCCTATAATCAGGGGTACAAGGCTGGGCGCATTAATGGTTACAGCGATGCTGATTGGCTTCAGGATGAAACGTCCCATGAATGGGACGCAGAAATGGAATTTTACGCAGGTGGTCCGGACGAATTTTATTAATACATATAACGTTTCTTTTTGAAAACACCTTACACAAAGCCCGGATTGCCGCAGATTTTCGTCCGCGACAATCCGGGTTTTATTATAGATTCAGCAGCACATTCACCCGGAACACGCCGTTTTCCGTCTCGACGGTCATCTGCCCGTGGTACTTTTTTGCGACTTTCTCCACGCTCAGCAGCCCTGTGCCGAAGCCGGGGTGGCTGGTGGACAGCAGCTTTCCTTCCCGGCGGGAAAGCTGCCCATCATAGCGATTCTCGACAATCAGCCCCATCATGGTGGGCGACAGCATGTGGCAAATCACGCTGACGCGTCGCATTGCTTCGGGCAGGCGTTCGCTGGCGCGCAGGGCGTTCTCCAGCAGATTGCCCAGCACCATGCACAAATCCGCCTCGCGCATCGGCAGTTTCTCCGGCAAATTCAGCTGCCAGGCAAGTGGGATGTTCTTCTGCGCCGCCGTCGCTGCGTAGTAGCCTGCAATTGCGTCCATCGCACCATTGGCGCAGAAGGTCGCGTGCGCATCAACGAATTCGCTCTCATACTCCTTCAAATATGCGCGCAGCTCCTCCATTTTGCCGCTCTCCGTCAGCCCGGCAATAACGTGCAGGTGCTGCCGGAAATCGTGGCGGAGGCGGCGAGTTTGTGCCATGTACTCCCGCAATTGTGCATAGCGGCGCGATTCCAATTCCAGCATCTGGTTTTCCTGAATCAACATCAGATTGCGCACGCTCTCCTGTGCCATGCGGTAAAACTGGTAGAGCAGCAGAAGCATCGCCATCATCGCCATCAGCAATGCCACAATGGAAACGCGCTGCATCCGGTTAACCAGCACCGTCGCCGGGTCTTGCGGCATGATGAAGATGATGAACGCGATGCAAATAGCGGGGATGGGGCTGACAACGCGCCACACGCGTTCCACCTGATATTCGCGCAGCAGCCATCTCAGCCACGGCACAGCCACCAGCGCGTAGACAATTGCCAGTAAACTTTCGATGCCGAGATTCAGCAGTACCGTGGACAGCAGGTAGATTGGCTGAACGTTCGTTACCTCGCGCCGCGCGTTCAGGCAGACGGACAGCATGAGTGCCACCGCCGCCACGGTGGCGGGGCTCAAAAAGAGAAGGATGCTTTGTGACACTGAAACATTTGGTTTCAATGCACGGCGGAAGAGCACGAACGCCAGCGCCATGAAGGGCAGCAGCAACGTGTTTGTTACCCAGCCCTGCCAGCAGCAGACAGCCGCGCCGCTCGCGCATGTCAGCAGGATGAACAGCATCGCCTGACACGCCGTTCGTTTGGGCGAAAGCAGCTGCTCCCAGACCGACATCAGCACCATGACCGCCGCCGGCAGCATAGGCAAGAATTCCAGAAAGTAGCGGATGTACTGTGAAATTTCGATGGTCGTCTCCTCCCCTCCTGCGCGGATTTCGTCAGATTTCGCGCCGCATATGGCGGAACTGGTACTGCGTGAACGTTGCGAACAAGCGCCCCTTGTCTTTCTGGCGGACAGGGAACTGCGTGCCGTCGAGCATCTGGATGCAGTCATTCTCGAACCGCAGAACGGCGCTCATGTTGATGATGATGCCGCGGTTGCAGACCAAAAACCGCGGATCGGCGCAAAGCTCCTTTTCCACCTGCGCGAAGATTCCCGTTGCGCGGCATTCGCCCTCGTCGCTCATGATGCGGACGAAGTGGTTCTGCGCCAGCGCGTAATACACCTTGCTGTACGGCAGGCGCATGAGTTTGCGGGCGAAACGCACCTCGATTTCCGGTTCGGGGTGCTGCAGGATGCGCAGCAGGTCATCCGGCAGCTGACGAATGCGCGCTTGCTCGAACGGTTTGAGCAGATAATCGAACGGATGCACCGGGAAAGATTGCCAGACGTACTCCTTCGAGGATGTGACGAAAACAATCGGCAGCGTCGGCGCCTGTTCGCGGAGTTTCCGTGCGGTGTCGATGCCGTTCGTGCCCTCCATGCAAATGTCGAGGAAGAGGGCATCCAGCTGCTCCGGGCTGATAGCGCTAAGCAGTGCGTCGCCGCTTTCGTAGCGGATGATGTTCGTCTGTCCCTCGGCGGTCAGCGCCTGTTGAAGACGCTCGGCGTCCTGCGGGAGATCATCGACGATGGCGATTCGCAGCAACATGCAAGGACTCCTTTCTATCTTGATGATACCACAGCGGCGGATTTTTTGCATCCCCCATTGGCGCAGGAAAATGTGCGATTGAGGAAGAATTAGGGGGGATTGGGCTGTGTGCGGACAATATTATTTTGTCAGATGACTGGCACTGGGCAGATGCGGGGTGAAGTATGTAGCGATCAGCAGACACAAAAGAATCTGCATCCACCTATTTTTCGGACGGCGACACCGCTTCTTTTGCGCGGCAGTGTTTTTCCCGCTTTTCGCTCGTCTGCTCACTATTTTTATGATTTTTCCACATCCGCCATCCGAATCCGTATAGAAAAGCCTTGAAAGTTCTCACTCTCAAGGCTTTGAAATTAAAGACCTATTTTGATACGAAATGCACACCTTGTCACCTTTCCGTTAAAATGTTTGGAAATCGTTAAATGGTGCACACCGTATTTGCAGAAGATGCTGCATACTTCTAATCCAGACATTCCGAATCACCGGCTTCTTCGTTTCCAAGATATACTTTGTATGGTTTCCCTTGATAATAATTCATAATCTGTCGTCTTAATTTCGAAGGATACAAGGGCTGCAAATCAAGCGTAGAAATATCCAGCCATCCTATGCCAACTTGATTCGTATCTCCATGAAGAACAGCATCCGGCATGTTATCAATATATTCACAAGAAAAAATCAAATCGACACGATGAAAGTTTTCGCCATGAACACCTTCCACTACAAAAAGCAATTCTTTGCACTCTATAGCAATACCTAATTCCTCTGACACTTCACGGCAAACAGCTTCATTTAGCGTTTCTTCTGCTTCTTGACCACCGCCAGGCATAATATACCATTCTTCACCAGCATCTCTGATTTTGATAGCGGCCATTTTTCCGTCTTTGATGATAAGTGCTTTTGCAGAGTTTCGAATCCTCCCCATAATATTTTCCTCCGTAATGCTTAAAAGAAAAACTGGACACCCGTTTGTATACACAAATGTATCAAAACCGGTGTCCAGTTATGGTGCGGGAAACAGGACTTGAACCTGCATGAAGTTAGCCCTCACTAGAACCTGAATCTAGCGCGTCTGCCAATTCCGCCATTCCCGCAGAATGTGGATGGGGGTGGATTCGAACCACCGAAGTCGGTGACGGCAGATTTACAGTCTGCTCCCTTTGGCCACTCGGGAACCCATCCATATGAAATTTCTCTGTAATCCAGAGAATGGAGCTGGCGATGGGACTTGAACCCGCAACCTGCTGATTACAAATCAGCTGCTCTGCCAATTGAGCTACACCAGCATTGCTTACTTGGTAGCACCTGCGAAGTTCAAACCAGAAAGTAGACGACCCGGAAGGGGCTCGAACCCTCGACCTCCAACGTGACAGGCTGGCGCTCTAACCAACTGAGCTACCGGGCCACCTGAGAAAGTAGGCCTTCAGGGACTCGAACCCGGGACCGACCGGATATAAGCCGGTTGCTCTAACCAACTGAGCTAAAGGCCCATACGGAAGGGAAAAGAAGAAGGATGACCCCGTCGGGATTCGAACCCGAGTAGCCGCCGTGAAAGGGCGGTGTCTTAGGCCACTTGACCACGGGGCCATATTTCCCATCCGAAGGAGAGTAGTAGCTGTCGGGGTGAAGGGATTTGAACCCCCGGCCCCATGCTCCCAAAGCACGTGCGCTACCAGACTGCGCTACACCCCGTCGTTCCCGTGTCTCTTGCATGTCCTGCAGGCGACTTCTTAAGTATACACCCATTTCAGCAGTTTGTCAACCCCCCAAAATGAATTTTTTTGCGGATTTTTTGATTCTTTTTGGGCGTTTTTCGGAAAATCCCCGCAAATGCCCGTTTTTTCGGCATTTTTTCGCTTCCCCCTGCCGGTCATCAGGGGCGTTTTCGGCTCATATCCTCCTGCAAAGCCTTCTGCGCGACCATGCAGAAGCGCAAAAAGGAGGTTTCGCACATGGACGAAGCCATCGCCCAGCGCTGCATTGCCGAGGCGCGCTACATGCTCCGCCACCGGACGACCATCCGGCAGACTGCCGCCGCGTTCCAGCTCTCCAAATCCGGCATCCACAAAGACATGCTCCAGCACCTTCCGCAGGCGGATGCAGCCCTCGCCCGCGAGGTATCGGCGCTGCTGGCGTACAACAAGTCCGTCCGCCATTTGCGCGGCGGCGAGGCGACACGGCGGCGTTATGCACAGGAAAAAAGCCGAAAATCTGCGGAGTGCTTGCAATTTCCTGAAAATACGCTATACTAATGGAAGAGACTTTCCGGAGGAGGCTGCCTTCCATGACGACGATTACGCCCGACGAGATGAAATCCTTGGAAACGCTTTTCATGTCCGAAACCGGCACGCCCAGTATTCTGCTGATGGAGCACGCTGCACAGGGCGTGGCCGCAGCGATTGCCCGCCACGCGCCGAAATCCGCCCGCGTGCTGTTCCTCTGCGGTCCCGGCAATAACGGCGGCGACGGCTATGCGGCGGCGCGGCTCTGGTGCTCAGGCGGCGGTCAGGCAGACGTGTGGGAAGTGACCAGCGCCGTCCGCGGCGATGCACTGACGAACCGTACCTTGGCGCTGCTGCACGGCGTCCGCGTTCTGCCCAGCGTCGACGCGGTGGATGTCGCCGAGTACGCCGCCGTGGTGGACGCGCTCTACGGCACGGGGCTGAATCACGCCATCGAGGGCGACGCGGCGATTCTCATCCACCGTCTGAACGACCATCCGCAGATTCCGGTCATCGCGGTGGATATTCCCAGCGGGCTGGACGGCACGACCGGGCGCGCGCTGGGTGCTGATGTCGTCCGCGCGGCGGAGACGGTCACGTTCCACCGCATCAAGCAGGGCTTGCTTCTGCGGCAGGGCGTCGAATACACGGGCAAAATCACCGTGCAACCGATTCTCATCCGCCCCGGTGACGACATCGACCTCGGCTTCGACGGTTTGGAGACGTTCTCTCCTGCCGCGCTTGCGCCGCTTTTCGCCCGCACACCCGCGCTTCACAAGGGCGATTGCGGCCGCGCGGTGATTTTCTGCGGTTCGCGCGGGATGGTCGGCGCGGCGGCGTTCTGCGCCAATGCCTGCATCCGCGCGGGTGCGGGGCTGACGACGCTTTTGTGCCGCGAGAGTCTGCTGCCGATGCTGCAAGTGCTTGCGCCGGGCGCGACGTGCGTTCCCCTGCCCGAAACAAACGGACTGCTGACGCCTCAAGCCGCGCGCATCACCCGCGAGACGCTGGACAAGGCGGACGCGGCGTGCATCGGCTGCGGCTGCGGGCTAACCCCGGACGTGACGATGCTGCTGCGCGTGTTCGCCGAGGCGGACTGCCCCATCGTCTGGGACGCGGACGCGCTGACCCTGCTGGCGACGCACGACGGCATCCTCCCGCTGAAGGAGGAGGACATCATCACGCCGCACCCCGGCGAAGCGGCGCGCCTGCTGGAACAGCACGTCGAGTTCATTCTTGATGAGCCGCTGGATGCCCTATCGCGGCTGCATGACCTGTGCGGCTGCTGCGTGCTGCTCAAGGGCGCGCGGACGCTTGTGTCCGACGGCGACGCAACGTACATCAGCCTCTACGGCACGCCCGCGCTGGCGAAAGGGGGCAGCGGCGACGTGCTGTCCGGCATCCTGACGGCGCTGCTGTGCCAGCGGAATCGGCTGTCTACGTCGCTCTCCACAAGTGCGCTGGCAGCGTACGGCGTGCTGATTCACGCCCTGGCGGGACTTCGCGCGGAGAAGCGGTTCGGCGCGAACTGTTCCACCCCGCAGGCGCTGATTGACGCGATTCGGCTGGATGACAAAGAGCTGTAACCCAAAACGCACCTCTGCCCGGTTGGGGGAGGTGCGTTTTTGTTACTGGTCAATCTCGTTCAGGAATGCTTCCATTTCCTTGCACGCCGTTTCGCGGTCGTCCAGATAGAACCCGTGCCCTGCGCCGGGAATTGTAATCATCCGCGCGTCGGGGTAGATGGTCAGCGCCTTTTCGGACACGCTGATGGGTACAATCTGGTCGTCCGTGCCGTGAATCAGCAGCACGGGCTTGTCGAACGACGCGATTTCCGTCCATGGGTCAAGTTCCAGCACAACCTCGTAGTAGCGCCCGCTGACGGTCATCTGCATGAAGTCGAGCTTCTCCGGAATCTCGCTGGCGTCGGCATACTGGCTGCGCGCATTGTCCGCAATCATCAGCCCCGGATAGAGCAGCATCGCGCCGCGCACGGTTTCGGGATTCCGCGCCGTATACAGCGCCGTCACCAGCCCGCCTTGGCTTTCGCCCGCAATCACAAGGCGGCTGGCATCCACCTCATCCAGCTCGGCAAGGAACGAAACGACAGCATCGAGGTCATCGAGTTCGGTCAGCAGGGTCATGTCCGTCGTTGCACCGGAGCTTTGGCTCTGCGTGCCGCCGCCGCAGAAGTCGAACGTATAGCAGACGTACCCGCGCTGGGCAAGATATTCCGCGTAGCCGTCCATGTTGCGGTGCGTGCCGTTGAAGCCGTGGCAAAGGATAACCGTGGGGGCATTCTTCGCGCCGTCCGGCACATACAGCCAGCCCGCAATGATGCTTTCGTCTTCCTTTTCAATCGGGAACTCTTCGACATGATAGGTGTTTTCCGCAAGCGCAGCGCCGCACAGCAGGAGCAGCATCAGCAGAATACCAGCAAATTTCTTCATATAGTTCACCTCTTAGCTGAGCTCAAACGTAAAGAAGTTCATGGCTCCCTCGCCGCGGAAGCGGAAGTACAACGCCTTCACGCCATCTGCCATACGGAACGGCGCGGTGACGTTCGTCATGGTCTTTCCGGCTTCGACCGGGATGCTTGCCGCCAGCGTCGAGAATTCCGGCGTATCGCTGACCTCGATATTGCCGCGGCATACCCCGCTGACGGCGCACCGAATGGCTTTCGCGCCGTGCATCTGGAAGTACTTGAATCCGCATACGCTGCCGTCGCGCATGTTGGCGATATACTGCACCGCCGCCGGATCGCCGTCGCGCCCGCTCTGGGTAAAATACGGGTGTTCCTTCTTATTGAAGCGCTTGTCGTAGCGGACAACGCCGTGCTTGCTCCACAGGTTGCAGGCGATGCGCGCTTCGTACTCGCCGATACCGTCCAGCGGGCCGCCGTTCAGACCGCAGCTGGTCACTTCCGCCTGCTGGAAGCCGCCGTCAGGCGTGCGTTTCAGCGGTTCGGCGCAGGCTTGGCGGGAGTAGGAATGCTGGTTCGTCTGGCGATGGTAGAAGATGTACCACTGCCCGTTCAGCTCCGCCATGCCGCCGTGGGTGTTGCCAAGGTAGTTCGTGCCGCGCGCCTCGTCGGTGGTGCCGCTCTCCATGTACAGGTCGCCCAAGTCAACGAGCGTTCCGCCGTAGCGGTAGCCGGACAGCGGATGTTCGCTGACCGCATAGCACAATTCGTGATTGTTCTCCGACGAGTACACAAAAACGTACTTGCCGTCAATTTTGCGGATGCTGCTTGCCTCGAAGAAGGCATGTCCCATGAAATCCTTCGGCGGGTTGTTGTCCTTCCGTGGGAAAATCAGCTGCATTTTATCCTTGATGGTCAGCATGTCCTGTTCCAGCTCCATGCCGACGCCGCCGGAATTGCGGAGGTTATGGAAGCGGCTCATGATGAACGGCACCTTCGTCGCAAAGCCGGAGTAGAGGTAGACGCGCCCGTCGTCATCCACCAGCGCGCCGGGGTCGAACGGGAACTCATCCCCGGAGCGGCTGCCCCACTCGCGCCCGTCGGCATAACGGACATGGCCGTAGTATTCATACGGGCCCTGCGGCTTATCACTGACCGCCACACCCATGCGTCCAAGGAAATCATAGGCATAATAGAGGTAATAGCGCCCGTCCACGCCCTGCACCACGTCCGGCGCGAACAGCAGGCGGATGCCCAGCTTGTTCAGCGGGTCTTGTTTTTTCTTGTAGATAACGCCCTCGTAACGCCACGCGGACAAATCGTCCACCGGCGCGGAGTAGCACACATAGTCGTTGACGCAGAAGATAGCGGCGTTAAAGCGGTCGTGCGAGCCGTACACATACACCCGATTGCCGAAGACATGCGGCTCACCGTCCGGGATGTACTCTCCTGCGGGCAGATACGGATTGAATACCTGTTTCATCTGTTTTTCTCCCTTCCCAGCTTGATGATGCCATTTTAGCACGCTTTCCGCCCATTTTGCGCATTTCTTTCAGAACCTGTCATTTCGGCTTCCTATTCTGTTTTGATTGGCAAAATACGTTCCGTTTTTGACAGTCGTCCCCTTCCCGTGCAACAAGAAATCCCTTCGGCAAGAGGAGAAGCCGAAGGGATTGATGGGAAGGGCAGTCACCATTCCAAGAGGAGGACGGAACGATGACCGGAAACGGAATCGAATCAGATTTCGTTCTGCCGGATTCACTTTTCATATCAGATTATAGCACACTGCCATCTTTCTATCCGCATTTTGGCGCAAACTGTCGTTTTTTTTGCACAATTAGCATGTCGCCGGATTCATCTACGCTTTTTTGCTCCCCGAACGCTGCCAGAGGCGCTGCCTCTGGACTCCGCCAAAGGGTCTTCGACCCTCTGGACTCCCGTTCGCGCGATTCGGTTGGTGACGCTCTCATGCTATGTCCGCGTGCTGATCCGGTGAGCAAAAGAGCCGTCCCTGCTTGCAGGGACAGCCCTTCTGATAGTCCGTAGTCTGTCTTTACTCCAGCAGGAACATCTGCTGCAATTTCGGCTGCGCGCCAGTCGCCGGATCCATCACCAGCTCCAGCACATCCGCCATATACGCATTCCAGCGATCGACAATGGGCGATTCCGCCTGCATCCCCGGCTTGATTTTTCCCATCCACGCAAATCGTTCCATGCAAAAAATTTCTCCATCACCCGAACAGAGTACACCCCATCTCCCGGAATTCCTTCGCCTTTTGCAGCAGCGTTTCTTCGCTGACGCCGAACTTCTTCCCCAAGCAGTTGAGACACAGAAAGCGCGTCGCCCCGCGGTTAATCAGCTTCTTCGTCAGCGCAATTTCCACGCTTTGCAGCGCCCGATGGCACTGCATACACTCAGGCATTGTCCTTCACCAGATGGCAGAGGAACAGGCGGCAGTCATGGGCCTTGATGTGCGGATTGAACGAATCCTTCTGCGGCCCCAGATGCTCGCCGGAGAAAACGTCCGTCATGTCCAGCGCAACGCCGCCGGTCACGGGCAGCCCCATGTCCGCCATCTCGCAGTGTACCTCGGCATCCGCGTCGGCGAGGTTGGCATAGAACAGGGCAAACTCGTTGTCCGTCAGGTGGCGCAGCAGCACGAACGCGGTATCCGCCGGATGCGCCCAAGGAGCCTGCGCGTCATCAGGGTTCGGGATACACACGCTGTCGCGGCGAACGATATACGGCGGACGGCATTCCGCGTCCTGATTGATGCGCAGCAGCGCGGGATTGAGCATCAGCGCACGGTATTCCGGCGCAAGGCTGCGCAGATCCGCGCCCATCATCAGCGGCACGCCGCACAGGCACCAAAGCACAAACTGCAAGCGGTATTCCTCATAGCTGCACACCTTGCCCAGCCCGACATTTCCCTTGCCCTCCATGCCGACGGTGAGCATGTCCATGTCGTTGAAGCAGTGGTTGCCGCTCATGCAGAGCTTATTCAGCTGGCTCTTGACGATGTCGGTGAAAGAGACGAAGTTATCCATAATATCGCCGGTGGAGCGGTACATATGCGCACCGATTGCGCGCATCCACTCGCCGGGTTCTTCCATGCCCCAGTTGCAGGCGGAGAAGAGGATTTCGCGCCCGGTCGCTTTCAGCGCCATCGACATGGTGAGGTAGCGCGCCTTGCAGTTGCCGGACTGCGGGAAATTACAGAAGTCGTACTTGAGGAAATCCACGCCCCAGTCCGCAAACGTCTGCGCATCGACAAATTCATGGTCATAGCTGCCGGGATAGCCCGCGCACGTCCGCACGCCCGCGCAGGAGTACATGCCGAACTTCAGTCCCTTGCTGTGAACGTAGTCGGCAACCGCCTTCATGCCGTGCGGGAATTTCTCCGGGTCAGGCACGATGCGGCCGTCTTTGCCGCGCTCGCGCAGGCTCCAGCAGTCGTCGATGACCAGATATTCATACCCCGCCTCGCGGTAGCCCTGCGAAGCCATCAGGTCAGCCATTTCCAAAATCAACTGTTCGTTGATTTGCCAGCCGAACGTGTTCCAAGAGTTCCAGCCCATCGTGGGCAACTGTGCAAGCGGCATAAATTTCCTCCGTTTTGTCCTGCCAAGCAGGAGATTTGGTTTCTGCACAAATATTTCGCCATAAGTCCGGAAATCCCTGCATGATTCTCCCGAAAATATTTTCTGAAAATTTTCGCCGCACTCATTTTGAAAGAGGAATTTCCAATCCCATGTCGAATGAAATGGATTGAATGGGCGATTTTCGGACATTTCTCCGAAGCATTTGGCCGCCCAGAATTTTTCTTCCTATATATCAAGGAGGACGCGATCAACATGAAACAGTCCAAGCTGATTCTGGACAAGGACTACATCATCTCCCCCATCGACCGCCGCCTGTACGGTTCGTTCATTGAGCACCTGGGCCGCGCCGTCTATACCGGCATTTACGAGCCTGCCCATCCGCTGGCGGATGAACAGGGTTTCCGCCGCGACGTGCTGGATTTGGTGCGCAAGCTGAACGTGCCTGTCGTGCGCTATCCGGGCGGAAACTTCGTCTCCGGCTTCCGCTGGGAGGATTCCATCGGCCCGAAGGAGCAGCGTCCGTGCCGCCTCGACCTTGCATGGAAGACGACCGAGCCGAACACATTCGGTCTGCATGAGTTCGTCGACTGGGCGAAGAAGGCGAACACGGAGGTCATGTACGCCATCAACCTCGGCACGCGTGATATTCTCGACGCGCAGTACGTCGTCGAATACTGCAACCATCCCTCCGGCACGGCGTGGAGCGACCTGCGCATCAAGAACGGCGCGAAAGACCCGTTTAACATCAAGCTGTGGTGCTTGGGCAACGAAATGGATGGCCCGTGGCAGACCGGCGCGAAAACCGCCTACGAGTACGGCCGCAAGGCAAACGAAGCCGCGAAGGTCATGAAGTGGGTTGACCCCACCATCGAGACGGTTGCGTGCGGTTCGTCCGGCACAGGCATGCCCACCTTCGGCACTTGGGAGCATGAAGTGCTGATGCAGGCGTACGACAACGTGGACTACGTCTCCCTGCACCGCTACTACGGCAATCCGCACAACGACACGCAGGACTTCCTCGCTTCGACGATGGATTTGGACGAGTTCATCAAGACCGTCGCCGCCATCTGCGACGGCGTGAAGGGCACGAAGCACTCCAAGAAGACCGTCAACCTGTCGCTGGACGAGTGGAACGTGTGGTATCACTCCAAGAATCAGGATCATGATTTGTACGAGAACAAGCCGTGGGGCACAGCGCTGCACCTGCTGGAGGACGTGTACAACTTCGAGGATGCGCTGCTGGTGGGTCTGATGCTCATCACGATGCTGCGCAACGCCGACCGCGTGAAGATTGGCTGCCTGGCGCAGCTGGTGAACGTGATTGCGCCGATTATGACGCGCGAAAACGGCGGAGCGTGGGCGCAGACGATTTTCTACCCGATGATGGATGCGTCGATGTACGGCCGCGGCACGTCGCTGCTGCCGAAGATTGTGGCGGGCAAGCACGACACCAAGCATTACAATGATGTACCGGACATGGACGCCGCCGCCGTGATGGACGACGCGGGCAACGTGACGATTTTCGCCGTCAACCGCGACCTGACCGAGCCGATGGTGCTTGACCTCGACCTGCGTTCCTTCGGCGATTTGCGCCCCGCGATGCACTCCGTCCTGCACCACGACGACATGAAGGCGGAGAACACAGAATCCGCCCCGGACGTGGTGAAGCCGGTCATCCTCCCCTGCCCGAAGCCCGGTGAACCCCTCGTTCTGCCTGCTGCCAGCTGGAACGTGATTCGGTTCGTGAAGGGGTGACGCCAGAGGCTCTGCCTCTGGACTCCGCAAGGGGCTTTGCCCCTTGACCCCACAAGGGAGTTCCTCCCTTGACCCTTTCGCGCGATTGGGTTGGTGACACTTTCAGACTGTGCCCGCGTGTTTATGGTGGAACGAAATATATGTAGAGCTGTAAGTCTCGATAGGCTTACAGCTCTACGTCTACCAATATCACATCATCGCCAATTTTGCAGATGTTCTCCCACGGAATCACCACCCCCGCCCGTTCGCCGCGCAGCAGATGCACAAAGCTGAACTCACCCGGCACGACAATTGCCGTTACGCGCCCATCCAAGGCACAGAACTCGATGTCCATCGGCTTGCCTAAGCACTGCCCGTCGCGCGTGTTGATGACGTCCTTCTGGCGAAGCTCGCTAAGGCTCATGGGCGGATTCCTCCCTCTTTCTTGATTTCACTTTCATGCTTTCGGATTGTTGTTGCAGAGGGTTTCGCCTCTGCGGAGGCGACAAGGGGGCTTTCCGATCGCCCCCTTGACCCCTTCGGCGCCGGCACTCCCAAAGTTGGCTGGCATTCAAGCATTTGATTGCTTTTCCGCAACTATCCCTAATCATCCTATGCGCCATCAGCCCATTTGGATGCCCCTTTTTGCGGATTTTTTATCGAATTTATAAAATCCCCTACACAATCCGCAGAAAATATGTTATAATCAAGAAGCGCAAGGACAGGCGTGTGCTTTTTACATGCCTATTTGCAGGACTATCATTAGATAGGAGGAACCTATTCGATGCAGTACACCAAGGAAGTTGAAGAAATGGTCTGTGTCGCCAAGGGCCCGAACCACGGCCCGGCGCCCATCCCGGAAGAGGGCAAATGGATTCAGGCCAAGGAGATCAAGGACATCTCCGGTCTGACCCACGGCATTGGCTGGTGCGCGCCGCAGCAGGGCGGCTGCAAGCTGACGCTGAACGTCAAGGGCGGCGTCATCGAAGAAGCGCTGGTGGAAACCATCGGCTGCTCCGGCATGACCCACTCCGCTGCTATGGCGGCTGAAATTCTTCCCGGCAAGACCATCCTCGAAGCGCTGAACACGGACCTCGTGTGCGACGCGATCAACACCGCCATGCGCGAGCTGTTCCTGCAGATCGTTTATGGCCGCACCCAGTCCGCTTTCTCTGATGACGGCCTGCGCGTCGGCGCTGGTCTGGAGGACTTGGGCAAGGGTCTGCGCTCTCAGGTCGGCACCATGTACGGCACCAAGCTCAAGGGTGTGCGTTATCTGGAAATGGCGGAGGGCTATGTGCTGAAGCTGGCGCTGGACAAGGACAATCAGGTCTGCGGCTACCAGTTCCTGTCGCTCGGCAAGATGATGGACGCCATCAAGAAGGGCATGAGCCCGAACGAAGCCTACGAGAAGAACGTGGGCACCTATGGCCGCTTCAAGGCGGAAGACGGCGCCGTCGCTTGGATCGACCCGCGCAAGCAGTAATATAGGAGGTATGCTGAAATGGCTCTGTTTGAAAACTACGAAGGACGCATGCCTCAGCTCCAGCCTGTTCTGGAAAAGTACGGCTTCAAGGATTTTGATGAGCTGAAGGCTTACAACAACAGCAAGGGCGTTGACGCTTATAAGATTGTCGAAGGCATTCAGCCCATCTGCTTCGAGAACGCGAAGTGGGCTTACGAGCTGGGCGCTGCCATCGCGCTGAAGAAGGGCGTTAAGACCGCTGCGGAAGCGGCCACCTGCATCGGCGAAGGTCTGCAGGCGTTCTGCATCCCCGGTTCCGTCGCTGACCAGCGTCAGGTTGGTCTGGGTCACGGCAATCTGGGCGCGATGCTGCTGGACGAGAAGACTGAGTGCTTCGCGTTCCTCGCTGGCCACGAATCCTTTGCTGCCGCGGAAGGCGCTATCGGCATTGCCCGCAATGCCAACAAGGTTCGCAAGAACCCCCTGCGCGTCATCCTGAACGGTCTGGGCAAGGACGCTGCCATGATCATCAGCCGCATCAACGGCTTCACCTATGTGCAGACCAAGTATGACTACCTGTCTGCTGACGTGAAGGAAGACCATGCGCTGACGGTCGTCAAGGAAGTCGCCTATTCCAACGGCGAACGCTCCAAGGTCAAGTGCTACGGCGCTGATGACGTCCGCGAAGGCGTCGCCATCATGTGGCACGAGGGCGTTGGCGTGTCCATCACGGGCAACTCCACCAACCCCACCCGCTTCCAGCACCCCGTTGCCGGCACCTACAAGAAGGAAATGATCGAAGCCGGCAAGAAGTACTTCTCCGTTGCGTCCGGCGGCGGCACGGGTCGTACCCTGCACCCCGACAACATGGCGGCTGGCCCTGCCTCCTACGGCATGACCGACACCATGGGGCGTATGCACTCTGACGCGCAGTTTGCTGGCTCCTCCTCCGTGCCCGCGCACGTTGAGATGATGGGTCTGATCGGCATGGGCAACAACCCGATGGTCGGCGCGACCGTCGCGGTGGCTGTCGCTGTCGAAGAAGCGCAGAAGAACGCGTAATTCTGGCATCTTGCAAGAACCTTCCGTTTCGGCGGAGGGTTCTTTTCTTTGTGGAAAAAGGCGTTTTCCGCAAACATGTAGATGAACGAACGGTTTCCGCCATTTTTCCCTGCATTTTTGCCGTTTTTCCGCACATTCCGTCCTCCCTCGCCCTTGCGTCCCGTCCGGCAATCTGGTAGAATAAAGTGATACTCCCGAAAGGATTGATTCACCCATGTTCTTTGATACGATTGCCGCCATCAACAAGGTCGTCAACGATTTCGTCTGGGGTGTGCCGGCGATGGTCTGCATTATCGGCGTTGGGCTGCTGCTCAGCGTCCGCACGGGCTTTTTGCAAATCCGCAAATTCCCCTTCGCGCTCAAAACCACCATCGGGCGCATGTTCCACAAGAAGGAAGCCGCGGACGGCGCGATGACCCCGTTCCAAGCCGTCTGCACCGCGCTGGCGGGCACGGTCGGCACGGGCAATATCGCGGGCGTCGCGGGTGCGATTGCCATCGGCGGGCCGGGCGCGGTGTTCTGGATGTGGTGCTCAGCGCTGCTGGGCATGTGCACGAAATACGCCGAAGTCACCCTCGCCGTCCACTACCGCGAACGCAGCGCCACTGGCGAATGGATCGGCGGGCCGATGTACTACATCAAGAACGGGCTGGGCAAGCGCTGGCAGTGGCTCGCCATCCTCTACGCGCTGTTCGGCACGCTAACCGTCTTCGGCACAGGCAACGCGACACAGGTCAACACCATCACGACGGCAATTAACACGGCGCTGACGCAATTCCACCTCGTCAGCGACGCTTTCGTGCCGACGCTCAACCTCATCATCGGCATTTTCTGCGCGATGCTGGTGGCAATGGTGCTGCTCGGCGGCATCAAACGCATCGGCAGCGTGAGCGAAAAGCTGGTGCCGTTCATGGCGCTGTTCTACGTCGTGCTGGGCATCGGCGTGGTGCTGCTGAATCTTGAACGGCTGCCGGGCGTGCTTCAGTCCATCTTCGAGGGCGCGTTCAACCCGGCGGCGTTCACGGGCGGCATCATCGGCAGCCTGTTCGTAAGTATGCAGAAGGGCGTTTCGCGCGGCATCTTCTCCAACGAGGCGGGTTTGGGCACGGGTTCGATTGCCCACGCCTGCGCCGATACGCAGAAGCCCGTCACGCAGGGCATGTTCGGCATCTTCGAGGTGTTTGCGGACACGATTATCATCTGCACGCTGACGGCGCTTGTCATCCTGTGCAGCGGCACGCCGGTGACCTACGGCGTGGCAGCGGGCGCGGAGCTGACGATTTCCGGCTTCACGACGACATACGGCAGCTGGTCGTCGATTTTCACGGCGGTGGCGCTGTGCTGCTTCGCCTTCTCGACGATTATCGGCTGGGGGCTGTACGGCTCACGCTTTGTGCAGTTTCTGTTTAAGAGCAACAAGGTCGTCCGCCCTTTCCTTGTGATTTACTCGTTCGTGTCGATTCTCGGCGCAACGCTTGATTTGGGGCTGCTCTGGGATATTGCGGACACGTTCAACGGCCTGATGAGCATCCCAAACCTGATTGCGCTGCTGCTGCTGTCGGGGATGGTCGTGAAGCTCACGAAGGAGCATTTTCCGGGAAAAGGAGCAGTTCGGAAAACAGGCGAATAATGCAAAACGGTGCTTCCCGTGTGTGATGGGAAGCACCGTTGTTTTCTCTGCGTTCGCATAAAGGAAGGGAGGAGAAACTCCTTCCGGAATCTCCCCGCCCACAGTGAATCGTATTACTCAACCGTCAGGTTCGCCGTCATGCCGCCCACGGTGATCACATGCTCGCCGGCATCGAGGGTCAGCGGGATGGTCACAACGCGGAAGCTGCCAGCAGACACAGCGATCATCTTCGTCGCTGCCAGTTCGCCATCCACCAGCACTTCGACATTGATATAGCCGTCAGCGCCGTTGTTTTCAGCGATGAAGTTGATTTCAAAGGTCTCGCCCGCCTTGGCCAGGTTGAGAACCTTTGTCGCCATTCTGGTGCCGGAAGACGTCTCTTCGCTGACTTCACGGACACCCTGCGGCGCAATCAGCGTGTTGCAGGTAATGTCAGCAGGCTGGTCGTAGCGCATACCGAAGTGCGCAGGATACATCACGTCGCCGAGATTCGTGGGCAGGTCAGCAGTCGGGTTATTGCGAACCACGGCTGCCATGTACAGGCGAGTCTTGGTATCCACGCCAGTGTCAAACTGCAGCTCGCCCCAATCCAGTTCGGCATCTTCGCTCGTCCATGCCATCTCGAACACGGTCTTGCCGCTGGGAGCCTTCGCACCGTAGAGCATATCCGCCAGCACGGACGGCAGCGTCTTGTGATAGAAATTGCCCATGGAAGAACCGTGGTCAGGTGTGCAGTCATAGGTCAGGAACAGCACCGCCGCGCTGCTGTTCACCGCATAGGCATCAGGCTCGTTGGAAACGCCGCCGTCGTAGCAGAGGACAACGGGCTTTTCAGCATCCGCAGCATCCTCAAACAGCAGTTCCGTCGCGTCATCCATCGCGGTCACATGGGCAATAATCACGTCTGCATCTTCCATGTTGTCCACCACCGTCGCATACGCGGCAATGGCTTCCTTATCCATGGCAACCGTGTCCTTGCTTGTCCCCGCAACATACACCTTCTGCTCTGCCTTGAGCGGCAGAATGTTATCATTCTTCAGCAGAACGGTGGATTCGGTCTGGAGCTGGATTTCCATGGCGTTCATTTCGGCAGTGCGCGCACGATAAACGTCTTCAATCGTCGTCATGTCGAACGCCTGCGCCTTGTATTCGTCAGAAGCGCACAGTTCCAGCGCGTCTTCAAGGTTGCCGTAGGGATCTTCAAACAGACCCAGTTCAAACTTGTTGCGCAGCACACGCTTGGCGTGCTTATCAATCGTTTCCTGCGTCAGGTTGCCCAGTTCCAGCTGTTCCTTCACAGCGTTGGGCCACATAGGCTGCATCATGCCGGGATAACGGGCGATAACTGCGTCGTAGTCCACAGGCACATCGTCTTCCACCATGAAGAAGCAGCCAACCTGATCAACGTCCGCGTTGAAGATGGTCGCATACAGTTCGCCGACAGAAGCAGTGCTCAGGTCAAGTCCTTCAGGCGTCGTGCCGGAAGCAGAAGGAACCTGCATCCACATCGGCCAGTCGGTCACGACACAGCCATCATAGCCCAGCTGCTGGCGCAGCACCGCCATGGACTCGGAGTCGTAGCAGACATTGCAGTCATTGAGGAACTTGCCGTTGTTCAGCATGATCCAGCCGGAGCCGTTGTCGATGACAGCGCTCTTCCAGCCAACCAGCCACGAATCCACCAGATTCGCGGGAGACTTCGCATTGAAGTAGTTGGAGCGGCCGCCGCGCGCCACAAAGTGCTTCGTGCAGGCATTCACGCCGTTTTCTTCATACGCCTTGGTTTCGATGCCGACCATCTTGGCGATGTAGTTCACATCGTCGCCGTACCACGAGCCGATTTCCACGCCATAGGAATGGAACGGTACATGGAAGCCGATGGCGCGCTCTTCCTTCGCGTACTGTGCAACAAGGTTGTACAGCAGTTCCGGGTCATGCGCAATGCCAACCGCGTAGTTCGGCATGTTGACCATGCCAGCCCATGTGTTGTAGCTGCGGTCGCAGGACAGCACAACGGGAATGCCCAGACGCGCCGTTTCCGCGATTTCCTGGAACGCATTGTTTTCATAAATCAGCGTTTCCGGCGTACCATTGACGTTGTGCAGGTACGTCGTCACGTTATCGCTGATGATGGAGTGATACATCGGAACGTAGCAGCTGCCATCCGCGGCGATATATGTAGGTTCGTTAGAATAGAGCCATTCCTCCGTGTAGGGATACATGCTGGTGAACGTACCGCCGGTAGAGGCGTGCCACAGCAGACCGATTTCCTCATCCAGCGTCATCTGGCTGAGCAGATCGTCCACGCGCGCGTCCACAGGCTGCCGCCAGTCTTCGTACACGTCCAGCGTGCCGTTGCCGTTCAAATCCTTGAACTTCAGTCCATCAACCTCGATGATGTTCTTCACATGCGCTTCCAGCGCAACCTGCCCTGTCGCTTCATCCGCCGGAACGATGACTTCGTTCACGGCATAGGGCTTGGTGAAGGTATGCGGATCAACGAATTCCCCGCCTCCACCGTTGTTAAAGTACTGCTGTTCCGCAACCGCGATCCCGCTGAGCAGCATTGCCAGCGTCATCACGAAAGACAGTGCCCTTGAGAACTTTTTCATACCGTTTTCTCCTTCCCATAGTTCCCGCAATGCACATTGCATTGCCAACCGACGTAAGGCAATCGCCTTATTGATTTCATTATACCGCCGCAGCCAAAAAGAAGCTATGGAAAATTCAGTCCTCATTTTTGTAAATTTCAGCACAGACTTCTGCTCCAGTTTCGGCAGGAATATACAAAGCGCATCAAAGTGCACAAGAAGCGCCCGGCACAGGTTTTCCCCGCGTCGGGCGCTTTCTATTGAATTGTGGATTGGTTTCGCTTATTCCTTCTCCACCGCCATGGCGACGAGCTTCTGGCTCCGCTTCAGGAACGCCGTAATCTCGTCCGCTTCCAGCGGCTGGGCGCTCATGCGCGCCAAATCGTAAATCTGCTGGCAAAGCAGCTGCGTCGTCTCGTTCTCCGGATCGCGTGCCGCCAGTTCCTGAATCGCCTTGTTGCGGCGGTTCAGCACGAGCGTGAAGCGGTCGGGCATGTCGAACGACTGACCATACAGGCGGCTCATTTCCTTCATGCGGCGAATCTGCTCGTCCTCGGTGACCATCGCAGGCAGCTCCGCGTCGGACAGGCTCTGCAGGTTCACGGGCAGGTCATCCTTGCCCAGCGCCTTGCGGAACATCGCCTGAATCGTCTCCTGATTCAGCTCCTTGCCCTCTTCGGAATCTTCCAGCAGACCGGACACATCCGCGTCCACACGCGCGAAGGTCAAGCCCTCCTCACCGCCGGAATATTCCATGAAGGACTGGAAGTTGCCGTCGATGATGTGATCCATCACAACAACATCAATGCCGCGGTTGGTGTACAGCGCGACGCTCGCCGCCTGACGCTTCGGGTCGTTGGTGTAGTAGACCTTCTTGTCCGCCTTGTCGGCGTTCGCGGTCTTGTACTCTTCCAGCGTCAGATAGCGGCCATCGGTGGTCTTGTAGAGAATCGCCTTCTTGACCTGCTCGTAGAACTTCTGATCACGCATCGCGCCAAACTTGACGAAGGGAGCAATGTCGTCCCAGTATTTCTGATACGTCTCGCGCTCGGTGTTGAACAGCCCGCAGAGCTTATCCGCCACCTTCTTGGTGATGTGCGCAGACAGCTTCTTGACCGTGCCGTCATTCTGCAAGAAAGAGCGGCTGACGTTCAGCGGCAGATCGGGGCAGTCGATAACGCCCTTCAAAAGCGTCAGGAATTCCGGAATGACTTCCTTCACGTTGTCCGCCACGAACACCTGACCCGCGAACAGCTTCACCTGACCTTCGTACTTGCCGAAGTCGTTGCGGAGCTTCGGGAAATACAGGATGCCCTTGAGGTTGAAGGGGTAGTCGACGTTCAGATGCACCCAGAACAGCGGATCTTCCCAGCCGAACATCTTGTGATAGAAGTCGATGTACTCCTTGTCCTCGCACTCGCTCGGCTTTTTCAGCCACAGCGGTTTGGTGTCGTTAATCAGGCTCGGCTTGGGTTCATCGACGACCTTGCGCTTCTTGGGCGTGCCGTCCTCGTTGGTTTCGCCGGGGATTTCTTCCTCGCGCTCCACCGGCTTGGCGTTTGCATCCATCAGGTAAATCGGATACGCCATGTAGCCGCAGTAGCGGGTCAGCACTTCGCGGACGCGGTAGAGTTCGAGGAACTCCTTCTCTTCATCGGAGATATGGAGGATAATCGACGTGCCGTGCGCGGTGCGGTGACCTTCGCTGATGGCGAAGTCCATGCCGTCCTTGGATTCCCAATGCACCGGCTCCGCGCCCTCCTGACAGGACAGCGTTTCGATTTCGACGTTCTCAGACACCATGAACACGCTGTAAAAGCCCAGCCCGAAGTGACCGATAATGTCGCCCTTCTTCTCGTCGCCCTCGAACTTCTTCATAAACTCGGACGCGCCGGAGAATGCGACCTGATTGATATAGCGCTTCACCTCGTCCTCGGTCATGCCGATGCCGGTGTCGCTGATGGTCAGGGTCTTGTTCTCCTTGTCCACCGTGACCATGACGGACATTTCGCTCTCGTCATCCGGATTCGTCATGCGATACTTCGTGATAGCGTCGCAGCCGTTGCTGACCACCTCGCGCAGGAAAATGTCCTTATCGGAATACAGCCAGCGCTTAATGACCGGCATAATATTTTGGGCGTCAATCGACACAGAGCCCTTTTCCATTTCAATCGCCATACATCATTCCTCCTCGGAAAATAAACGGTAATAATTGTTGCAGTCTTTCTGACCGCTGGATGTATTGTAGCACGATTTCCATCGAAATGCAAGCGAAAATTAGCACTCAACGCAAAAGAGTGCTAACAATTTTCAGATTGTTCACTTTTTTCGCCCGCGAAAACCTCCCCCTTGCGCGTGAGACGCCCCCGTTCCCCTTGCAAACCCGCGCGCAATACGGTATAATAGATGAAACAACTTTTATGCCAAAGGAGCTGACGAACCCATGTCCGCGATTCATGAGCATGTCCTGCAAAACGGCATGACGCTTTTGTGCTGGCCGCAGCGCCACCTGCACGGTCTGGAATTCGGGCTGTATTTGAAGGGCGGACCGCTGTACGAAACGGAAGAGACGCAGGGCATCAGCAATCTGCTGGAACACCTGTGCTTCCGCGGGCTGGGCGGACTGAACCGCGAAGGATTGCTGCGCGAGCTGAACCGCTTCGGCACGAACCTCGATGCAGCGACATATGCCGAAGGGCTGGTGTTCCGCCTGAAGTGCCTGCCGCGCTTCTTTGACGCGGCGCTGGAATACTTCCTGCGCTTTTTCGCGAATGTACCGTGGACGCCGGAGCAGATTGCCGCCGAGAAGCAAGTCGTCCTGCGCCAATTGGAAGCGGACGGCGATGGCGATCTGTTCGACCGCGCGGCGTGCGATTTCCGCAAGACTGAGAACGGCGCATTCCCCCCGCTGGGCACGCCGGAGAGCCTGATGGCGCTGACCGAAGCGGACATTCATCTTTGGCAGGAGATGATTTTCCAGCCGCAGAACGCCTGTCTGGTCATGACGGGCAATTTCTCCGACGGCATGGAGCTCGCCGCCATTGAAGCGCTGAGCGAGCTGCGCAACACGACCGCCCAGCCGCCATTCACGCAGTCGCTGCCCATCGGCTTCTGTATGCGCGACGAGCAGAGTGATTTGCTGGAAGAGGTTGAAAGCGATTTTGCGAGCGTTCAGCTGGCGTTTGACGTGGACAGCGAACAGGTCTACCCCGTCGCGGCGGAGGTTCTCAGCACCATCACCGCCGGGAACGACGACAGTATGCTCTTTCAGGCTTTGCGCGAGGAGCAGGCGCTCGTTGCGGAAATCGAGTCGCAAATCAGCCGCGTCGGGCAATTCAGCCGCCTTGTCATCCGCTATGACGTGCGGTCGGAATGGCTGAAAGACACGCTGACAAAGGTCTTTGCCTATCTGCACCGGCTGACGATGTACGTCCGCCCCGCGCGATTGAATCAGCTGCGGACGCAGTTCACCACCAACAACGCCATGCTGACTGACGACACCGCCGCGCTGAACGACCGTCTCGGCTGGGCGTGGATGAGCGGCGACACGGCACAGGCGGATTTGGACGCTGCCGCCGCGCAGTACAACGAGCTGACCGCCGAGGAACTGCTGGACGCGGCGCAGACCGTTTTCCGCCCGGAAAATCTCTCTATCGCCGTGCAGTACGACCCGGAGGCGGTCGGCGATTTGCGCCCGCTGCTGCAAAAGCTGCGCGAAACGCTGTAAGGAGCGACCCATGCCCTCTCAAATTTACGAGATTCTCTCTCTGATGATGCGCTACTGGTTCGCCGCGCTGGGGGTACTCATTGTCCTGCGCGCGTTCTGGTGGCTATGGAAGGATCACCGAAGCCGCGAGAAAAAGCGGCGTTCCCTGCCGGACGCGGGCAGCATCGGGGAATTTGTGGTCGAAAGTGACTGCGCCGCACTCCCGCAGGACACGCTGCTGCCTGTCCCAGCGGACGGGACGCTGGGCAGCGTGCGGAGCTGCGATATTGTTGTCCCCGCGCGCGGCGTATCCCCCCGGCATCTGGATGTGATGTTCCGCAACGGATATGGGCTGTATATCATCCCGTGGCGCGGGTGCAGCTGCATTGTCGATGGGGAGACGGTAGCGAGCCGGCGGGATGGGATGGCGCATCCGCTGCAGCATAACAGCATTCTGGAGGTCGGACAGGCGAGATTGCGCTTGCGCGTGTTTGCGGGACTGGATGTGGAGGATGTGCGCGCCTATGCCGAACGGCGCGAGGATGAGGATGATGAGCAGGAAAATCCCCAATACCCCGATTGATGGGAAAAGCACTCAAGCCGGGCAGCAAAAAAGGTTCAAGGGGCAATGCCCCTTGCGGAGTCCAGAGGCGGCGCCTCTGGTGGGGTTTGGGGCAACGCCCCAACTGTTTTTCGGGTGCTCACTCAAAGAGAACAGCCAACAAAGGCGCAGGCAGCGAAGCGTCCCTGCCAGTAACTAAAAAGCCTTCCAATACAGTTCAAGTAACATGGGAGGCGACCGCCGAAGGAGTCCAGAGGGCGATCGGAAAGCCCTCTGGAAGCTACTCTTTTTACCATTACAATAGGAAAGTCAACTCTGGCAGTGCAAAAAGCTCACTAACTTTTTATTGTTGCAGAGGGATTTCGCGCCTGCGGGTGCGACCAAAGGGCATGAAAACAAACGAAGTTTGCGATCGCCCTTTGGAAACCTTCGGGTGCACACTACCATACTTGTATTGGCGTGTTGCTTATTTTTTGATGGTTACAAAACGCTTTCCGCACAATACCTTTCTATGATAATCAGATTTTCGCGCCAGAAGGCGCCCATTTCATTTTTGCGAGGTGATTTCCTTGGCGCGTGACCGCCAGCGCGGGCGTGAAAAGCTGAAAGACCCCGGCCGCTCTTTGTCGCGGGCGGTCTCGATTTTCTACATCAGCGCATTCTGCCTTCTCTTCCTGCGCGATTTCCAATGGCAGGCGCTCGCACTCGCCGTCGCCGTACCGCTGGCGGGCGCGTTCACAACTGGCTTCCTGCCGCGGCTCTTCCCGGTGGATAAGCTGCTGCTGTCGCTGACCAACTTCCTGTGCGCGCTGGGGCTGCTCGTCCTCTACGACACCAACCCGACGTATGCCTACCACCAGTCCATCTACTATTTTGTCGGGCTGGCGGCGATGGTCGTGTGCATCTACCTCATCCGCGTCGGGCGCAGCTTCCGGCTGCTCGTATGGCCGATGATGCTGCTCTCGCTCGTGCTGCTCGTCCTCCCGTTGTTCATCGGCAAGGAGACGTACGGCGCGAAAAACTGGTTCTATGTCGGCGGCATCTCCGTTCAGCCCAGCGAAATCGTCAAGCTGACGCTCATCATCGTCATCAGCCGGTTCATGGCAGATCGGCGGCTGATTCCTTGGCTTGGCTTCTCTGTGGCATGTCTTGGCGTGCTGATGCTGCAAGCCGACCTCGGCACGGCGCTGCTATACTACGGCGTGGCGCTGATGCTCTATTTCGCTTCGTCCGGGAATCCGGTGCTGATGCTGTGCGGCATCGGCGGCGGCGTCGGCGCGGCGCTGCTGGGCTATCAGAAGTTTGCGCACGTCAAAAAGCGCGTCGCGATTTGGCTCGACCCGTGGAGCGACTACGACAACGCGGGCTATCAGCTCATTCAAAGCCTGATGGCAATCGCCAGCGGCGGCGTGTTAGGCGTCGGCTTGGGACTGGGCAGCCCGACGACGATTCCCGTTTACCACACGGACTTCATCTTCTCCGTCATCTGCGAGCAGTTCGGGATGTTGTTCGGCTCGTGCGTGCTGCTGATGTATGTTGCCATCATCTGGCGCGGCACATCCATCGCAATGGCGGCGCGCACCCGCTTCCACGGGCTGCTGGCCATGGGCTGCACTGCCATGCTTGGCTTGCAGACGTTCATCATCATCGGCGGGGTGATTAAGCTGATTCCGCTGACGGGCGTGACGATGCCGTTCGTCAGCTACGGCGGCACGTCGCTGGTGGCGTGTTTGTGCCTGATTGGGCTGATTCAGGGCGTTTCCAGCGTCAATGAGGATGATTTGGCGCGCGACGCGGACTTGGCGGATTACGGCGGAGGTGCGGCATGAAGCGGCAGCGGTTCAAATTCAAGCTCCTTGCTTTCTTCCTCTTCGCGCTTTTTGCCCTGCTCGGCACATACGGGATGCACTCTATCGCCCTCTACGGCAACCGCTGGTTCACCTACGCGAAGAATCCGCGTGTACGGGCGCAGAAGCAGAACGTCGTGCCGGGCGATATTCTCGACCGCAGCGGCGTGGTGCTGGCGACCTCTTCCGTCAGCGAGGACGGCACCGTCACCCGCGTTTATCAGTCGGATGAAGCTGCCCGCCGCGCCGTTGTGCACCTGCTGGGCGATTCCGACGGGCAGGTTGCCAACGGGGTTGAAAGTTTTCAAACGGCGTACCTCTACGGCTTCCAGACCGGGATTTGGGAGCGGATTCAGGCGCTTGTGACCGGACAGAAGCGTCACGGCGACAACGTGACGCTGACCGTGGACAGTTCCCTCTGCACGGCGATTCTGCAATCCTTCCAGCGGCGCGCGCCCGGCAAAGCCGGCGCGGCGGTCGTGATGAACTACAAGACAGGCGAAGTGCTGGGGATGGTCAGCCTGCCGACTTTCGACCCCATGAGCAGCAGCGCCGTGTCCGCCTCCTCCAACTCCTACTGGAACCGCGTCACGCAGAACCCCTATACGCCCGGCAGCACATTCAAACTTGTGACCGCCGCCGCGCAGCTCCGCGTGAACCCCTCCGCGCAGACGATGCAAGTCAACTGCACCGGCAATTTGACCGTGGACGGGCAGGTCATCCATGACTACGGCTCTGCCAGCCACGGCGCGGTTGACCTGAAAACCGCCTTCATGCGCTCCTGCAACAACGCCTTTGCACAGTACGCGCTGTCCATGGGCGACAAGGCGCTGCGCGAAGCGGCGGAATCCTTTGGCTTTAACGACAACTTCCTTTTCCGCGATCTCGTCGTAGAGAACAGCGTCTATCCGACCACGAGCCGCAGCAATTTCAACATCGCCATGAGCGGCTTCGGGCAGTCCGCCATCACCGCCACGCCGATGCACCTGTGCCTGCTCGCCGCCGCCGTCGCGAACAAGGGCGTGATGATGGAACCCGTGCTGATTGACCGCGTCGCCAGCCCGTCCGGCGTGACGCGCTATACCCGCTCCAGCCGCGTCTACCGCACCGCCATGACGGAGAGGCAAGCCGCGATTCTGGCGGAGTACATGCGCGCGGTCGTCACCAGCGGCACAGGCACACGCGCTGCCGTCAGCGGGATGATTATCTGCGGCAAAACCGGCAGCGCGGAAACCTCACTGAACGGACGTGCCATCACGAACGGTCTGTTCATCGGCTTCGCACAGGACGTCCCCTACGCGCTGTGCGTCGTCGTCGAGGATATCGACGATGGTCAAGGCGGCGGCTCAACCGCTGCGCCGATTGCCCGCGATATCTTCGCGTACCTCAAAAACATGCAGTAAAATAGCGTCGGACAGTTTTCACGGCTGTCCGACGCTTTTGATTTGCTTACCCATTGCCCGCCCAGAGCCAGTCCTGCGGGATATAGCCAATCGCTTCTTCGCTGTTCATGATGATGTAGAACTCCCCTGACACGCCGATGAGGTAGTAGCTTTCCATGCTGTTCCAGCGCATCGTGTCCGCCGACAAGTCCGGCGCGGCGAACACGCGGTATTCGTAGACAAATTCGTCCGCCCCGTACTCCTGATGCTCGTCCTTGACAGTCAACTGCGGGAACGCACACGCCACTTTGTCCATATCCGCGCCAAACGCCAGATAGTCCGTCAGCATCCAGCCGGAAAGGTCGCGCCCGATGGTGACATGCGCCCAGTCGCCGCGGATTTCGTCCACATAGACAGGCGTGCGGTTGTAGAACTTGCCCAGCGATACCGACTTGCGGTCGGGTTTCTCGCGCAAATACAGACGATCGGTCGGATTTGGGTTGTTGACAACCGCCCAGTTCGTGCGGTCAAGGTGCTGCACGGCTTCTTCATAGGTCGTCGGAAACTCCGCAAAGGGCAGGTCGGTCACGTCATAATACGGATGATTGCCATACACATAGCCATCGCTCGTGCAGGTGGTCAACGTGCCGTCATTGCAAATCGCGTGCGGTTCAATGATAAAATACACTTGCTCACCCCAGACCGAATGCAGCAGCATCTTCCCATCTTTCAGCGTAACGCGGTATTCAGCATAGTGTTCGCCCTCGATGAAAATTTCCGCCAGATTTCCCGCTGCGTTTGACGTTTGCAGCCAGAAATCCGTCCCGATGATTTTGCGGTACACCGCATACTGCCCGCCGTCCAACTCCGCCCAGCGCAGCACGTCGCCGTCCGCCGCACTGCGGGTGTGCATCACGATGACAGCTTCCGTCGCGTAGATTTCCACCAGTTCTTCGCCGCCCGTCAGCTCATCCGACACATACGGCAGCAGCGCCTCCGGAAGATTCATCGGTGTTCCAAGATAGGCGTTTTCAGCCGCTAATTCCTGCGCTTTCGCGGCGAATCCGTCCTTCACGGCAATGGGCACGGGCTGCTTGCCGTCCTCGGCGGGGAAAATCAGGAAGCCGGATTCGATGGCGTACGGGAGCGGGGCGGATTCAGCACACGCGGCGCTCATCAGCAGAAGCAAAAGCAGTGCAAGGGTTCTTTTCATGCGGATTTTCCTCTTTCGTCAGCCGTTTCCCGCCCAAAGGTGGCTTTGCGGGATGTAGCACACGTTCTCGTTGTCGTTCATGACGATGTAGTAATTGCCCTTGATGCCGATAACGACCCAGTTGTCCCCGCTGTGCCAGCGCGTGTACGGTGCGGATTTGCTCGGCTCATCCAGCACCTCAAATTCATACGTCGTCTCGTCCGCCACGTTCAGCCGATATTCTTCGCGCACCTCCAACTGCGGAAACGCGCATTCCACCTTGTCCGCATCCTCACCGAACGCCAGATACTTGGTCATCATGTAACCCGTCGTCGCGCGCCCGATGCGCACATATACCCAGTCGCCGCGGATTTCCTCCACATACACGGGCGTTCGGTTGTAGAACTTGCCGAGATTGCGCCCTTCCTTGCTCGCCTTGCCGCGCAGGTACAGTCGATCCGCCGGATTTGGGTTGTTGACAACCGCCCAGTTCGTGCGGTCAAGGTGCTGCATGGCTTCTTCATAGGTCGTCGGAAAGTCCGCAAACGGCAGGTCAGTCACGTCGGAATACGGGTGATTGCCGTAGTGGAAACCCGCGTTTCCGCCTGCCGACTCCACGCAGGCTTGCAAATCGTAGATGGCGTGGCGCTTGATGCCGATGCCGCCCGCTCCGTTCCAGACCTCACGCAGCGTCAGATAACCGCTTTCGCACGTCATGCAGTACGTTATTTCATCGACGCACAGGAGGATGGACGCCGCGCCGCCGTGGTAGCGGTCGAAGGAGAACGGCACGCCAATCACCTTGCGGATAACATAATTCCCCAGATTCGTCCTGTACGCCACGCGCAGCACGTCGCCATCCGCCGCATCCACCGTGTGCATGGCAATCAGTTCCGTCGTGCAATACAGCGCCGTCAGCGTCTCGCCGCCGGTCAGCTCATCCGACACATACGGCAGCAGCGTCTCCGGCAGATTCAGCTGGATTGCGCCCGATATGTCCGCATCCGCCAGCAGCGCTTCGGGAAAGTCCGGCTTCATGGCAATCGGCTGACATTTTCGTCCAGCGCCGTCCATCAAAATCAGCGAACCATCCTGCATGGTATACGCTTCTTCCGCGCCAGCAATGGGCAGGAGCAGCCAAATCATCAGCAGCAGCGCAAGCAGTTTCTTCATTGGCATTCTCCCCTTACCCGTTGCCCGCCCAGAGCCAGTCCTGCGGGATGTAGCGCACGTTTTCGTCGGTGTCCATAATAATATAGAAGTCGTCAATCACGCCAATCAAATAGCACTCTTCACCCCAATTCCAGAGCGTTTTTGTCGCCGACATGTTCGGCGCATCGAACACATAATAATCATAGGCCAGTTCATCCGCCACATTCTCCTGATACTTTTCTATCAGCGACAGCTGCGGGAAGGCGCACTTTACCTTGTCCATATCCGCACCAAATGCGAGATACTTCGTCATCATCCACCCAGACAAGTCGCGCCCGATGGTAACGTGCGCCCATTCGCCGCGGATTTCGTCCACATAGACCGGCGTGCGGTTGTAGAACTTGCCCAGTGAAACCGACTTTCGGTCGGGTTCTGTACGCAGATGCAGACGGTCGGTCGGATTCGGGTTGTTGACAACCGCCCAGTTCGTGCTGTCCACCTGCGCCAGCATTTCCGCATACGTTTCGGGGAAGGCTGCGAAGTCCACCGCTTCCACGTTGTAGAAGGGATGTGCGCCGTAAACGTAGCTGTCATTTCGCATCGCAATCACTTCTTCCATATTACCGATAGCGTGTGGCTGAATGTACACAATTTCCCTGCCGGCGGTGTACCACAAAACGAGTTTTCCATTTCGCAGTTTCAAGGCGTATTCCTGTCCTTCGATTTCCATGCTGACTTCGCCTGCCGAGACGTGCACCGTGTCCAGCGAAAAATCCTCCCCGACGACTTTATCAACCATTTGGTAGCCGTCGCCCGTCCACCACGCCACGCGAAGCACATCGCCCTTCGCCGCGTCGCGCAGGTGCATTCCAACCAGCGCCGTCGTGCAGTAAATCTCGACCAGCTCTGCGCCGCCGGTCAGCTCATCCGCCACATAGGGCAGCAGCGCCTGCGTCAGCCCCATCGGCGCGGCGGCGAACGCATCCCCCTGTGCAGCGAGCGTCTTGGCGGCTTCCACGAAGCCATCCTTCACAGCAATCGGCTGATACGTCGTGCCGTCGTCGGACTGGAAGGTCAAGTAACCATTTTCGACGGTGCAGCGGTACGCATCATCCCAGAAGTCTTTGCCGCCCGAAAATTCCTCTGCCCCGGCGGTCATCAAAATCAGGAGCAGGGTCATCAGCAGCGCACACCATTTCTTCATTCGGCATCCCCCTTTGATTCGGTGTTCTGACAATGAAACGAATGGGCGGCGCGTTTTCTTCCGCAGAAGTGGGAATTACGGCAAAAAATCCCCCTGCGGGTTCAGCAGGGGATGATTCAGCTCTTTGCATCGTCCAGCAGAATGCCTTGCTGGGCGCAAAACGCGCGCAGAAGCTGGTAGAATTTCGCCCATGCCTGTTTGCGGTCGGGTTCATGCTTGTCGATGAGCCTTGCCCAGCTCTTTTCGTTCATCTTAGCAGTGCCGTAATACGCTGCCGCGAATTCTGTGAATGCCTTGTTGTCAAAGTTGCGTTTGGCGGGAATTTTGTTGCTGTGAATTGCCACTTCAAAACCGCACAGGAACATCGACAAGCGTTCCAGCGAGTTGAATCCGAGGAACAGACCCGGCTGATGCTCCATGCGGAGAAGCCAATCGAAAACGTCCATATTTTTCGTTTCTTTCATACGCCCAGCCACATTTTGATGCTTCCAATCATCATCACGAGGCAGAAAACAGAAATCAGGCTGTCCAGCCCCAGCAGGGTCAGAGAGACTTTGCGGATATGCGGGTGGAATTCCCAGCCCATCCATGCGCGGCGGTAGGCAAAAATCGCGAGGGTTGTCAGCGGAATGCAGCCCAAAACGCACAGATGCCCGAACAGGTCACTGACCCAGATGCCGGAAATCTGCGCTTCGGAGAAGAGGAAGTGCGTCATCAGGGCAAGAAGGACAATCGGGAGAATGGCGGTCAGGATGCTGCATGTAATACGGGCGCCATCGTGTTCAGTGCGTACTTTTTCCATAATTCTTCCTCCGTTTGGGGGGCATTTTATTCTCAAAGGGTGTTGGCGGCGGAAATCCGCCCCATCGGGAATAATATACTATTCAACGCGAAGTCTTGTTTTCCTGCTTTAGGAGGAAAAGCAGTGCTTCCTTTCCCGTTTCTCACAGAGGGGGCGCATTTGCCTCATATCGCCGTTCCTTTCTTCGGGCGAAACAGCCCGTGCATGTCCTTTTTTTCGATTTCCAACAGCTTGATTTTACGGTCAAGCCCGCCCGCGTACCCCGTCAGGCTGCCGTTCGTGCCGACGACCCGATGGCACGGAACGATGATGCTGATGGGATTATGCCCGACTGCCCCGCCGACCGCCTGTGCCGACATGCGACCTGCGTTCAGCCGCTTCGCCAGCGCACCGTATGTCGTCGTCTGCCCGTATGGGATTTCGAGCAGCAGTTGCCAGACCGTCTGTCGGAAAGGAGACCCTGCCGGGTGCAGCGGCGGCGTGAAGTCGGGTTCGCGTCCGGTGAAATAGATATCCAGCCAGCGCTTCGTGTCCATCAAAATGGGCGTTTCGCGTTCAACGTGTTCTTCGGGCAGCGTTTCCGCGTAATATCGTCCGCCATCGAACCACAGCCCGGTCAGCCCCACCTCATCCGCAGAAAGCAGGATGTTCCCCAAGGGAGAGGATATCGTTTGCGTATAATGCATGTTTGCACCGTCCTTTGGGTTTTCCTCAAAAAACAAGAGACTCTCTGACGCAGCAGGCGCAGGTGAAGCAGCGCCTTCCCGGAAGAAACAGCGGCATGACCCTCCTTTTTTCGGAAGGTCATGCCGTTTTCCTTATGCAGCGGCTTTTTCCGCAGCTTTTTTCTTCCCGGTGAATTTTGCCTTGAAAGCTTCGATCCGCTTCCGGCGCTTCTCGCGGCGCTCGATGCGCTCACCCAAATCACGCGCACCCACGCCGTACACCAGATACAGAATCAAGCCGGAAATGACCATGATGAACACCGTCGATGCGCAGCGGCGGCCCGATGCGTTGACGTTGTAGCCGTCGCGCCCTTCCTCGGCGCACATGTTCTGGATAATCATGGCATACGTTTTGCCGTAGCTGGATTGGAACGTCGCCGACATGTCGTATTCCGTGAACAGCGCATTGAAGTTCAGCGCAAACACCGCCAGCACACTCGGCAGGACAATCGGCAGCTTCACCCGTAGGAATGTCACCAAACTGCTCGCGCCAAGGTTGCGTGCCGCATCCTCCAATTCCTCGTCAATAGCGTAGAACGCCGCCTTGATCATGCGCAGGGCAAACGGCAGCTTCACCACCGTGTACGCCATCACAATCAGGAATCGCACGTTCTCGCGCATGTACAAGTTGTTGTTGAAAACATACCACACGCTGTCAGAGTTGAAGTAGGTGCGGTAGGAGTAGCAAATCAGGATGGTCGGCAGCAGCCACGGGAAGAGCAAGCTGTATTCCAGCACCGTGCTGCGCTTCTTGCCCTTGTTTTTGAAGATGTAGTTGACCGCGACGACGACGATAACGCACGCCAGCGCCGCCGCAATCGCGGACAGGACGAAGCTCAGCCGAATGCCGCCGACAGTATCCGCGTTGGCGAACAGACCGGAAATCGCGCCCGTTCGCGTTTTCAGCTTGCCGCGGTTGGTCAGGAACTCATAGTCCTGCTGACCGAAGAAGTTAATCAGCGTGAACTGATCCATCGAGAGCGTCTTGGAGCGAATTGCCGGATAATTCTGGAACGCGAACAGCACAATCATGACCACAGGCGTCATGTAGATGATGAACAGCACATAGGCGTAGATATGCGCCAGCACATTCGCGATCGGGTTCGTAATCTTCTGCTTGACCAGCTTCGCCTTCGTTTTGCTGACGGAGAGGTAATGCCCTTTGCGCTCGTAGGAGGACAGAACGGTCAGCAGGATGATGGTGAACATCGCCAGAATGATGGACAGCAGCGCCGCGCGCGCCTGCGGGAACGCTTCGTCCGCCGACGATGAGCCTGCCAGACGCACGATTTCCGGGTTGATGGAGTCATAGCCCAGCAGCGTCGGCGCACTCATGGCGCACAGACCCGTGATGAACGTCATGACCGTGAGGGAGAAGAGCGTCGGAATCAGCGTCGGGAAAACGACCTTCAGCAGCACCTTGAACGGCTTCGCGCCGAGGTTGCGCGCCGCTTCCACCGTGTTGTAGTCAATCGCGCGGATGGCGTTGCGCAGGAACAGCGCGTGGTTGCTTGTGCAGGCGAACGTCATCGTGAACAAAACGGCGTTGAAGCCGGAGAACCAGTTCTTGTCCATGTTGGGGAAAATCCCGGAGAGCCACGTCGTCATAATGCCGTCGCTGTCATAGAGGAAGAGATACCCTGTCACCAGCGCAACGCCGGAGTAAATCAGCGTCGTCATGTAGCCGAGGCGGAGGATTTTCGCGCCCTTGATGTCGAAATATTCCGTCAGCAGCACGATGCTGATGCCAACGATATTCACCGTGATGACGAGGCAGACCGCCAGTTTCAGCGAGTTCAGGACGTAGCTGGGCATGTTGCCCGCGAAGAAGAAGCGGATGACCGCCAGCGGGTCGATGTTGCCCGCGCTGTCCGTCGTCGTGAAAATCTGCGTGATGGTGTTCAGGCACGGCAGGAGCATGAAGCCGAAAAACAGGTAGACGAAGAACGCAACGCCGAACACTTTGCCAAGCATCCCCAGCGTCAGTTTGGAGGATTTTTGCGTCATATTGCTTCCTCCTGTCATTGCGCGTCGTAGGACATGACGTCCGTAGGCTTCATGGCTACGGTCACTTTTTCGCCCGGCGCATAGATGTTGATGCCGTCGTTCTTTTCGATCGCCTTCAAAATCTGGCTGCCTACATCGATGTAATACTTGATGTACAGGCCGTAGTACTCGATGTTTTCAACCACGCCGTCAATGAGAATTTCATCGTCGCGCTTGGGCTTGTTGACGTGCAGCCGTTCCAGCCGGATGAAGTGATTCTGCCCTGCCGCCAGCTTCATCTGCGCGGCAATCGGCGCTTCGACGCGGTTGATGTCGCCGATGAAGTTGCAGACAAACTCGGTCTTGGAGTGATTGTAGATCTCGTTCGGCGTGCCAATCTGCTCGATATAGCCCTTGTTGAACACGGCGATGCGATCGGACAGGGTCAGTGCCTCTTCTTGGTCATGGGTGACGTAGATGGTTGTGATGCCGAACTCGCGCTGCATCTTCTTCAGCTCATTGCGCAGCTGAACGCGCAGTTTCGCGTCCAGATTGGACAGCGGCTCGTCCATGCAGATGATACTCGGCCCGGTGACGAGGGCGCGGGCGATGGCAACGCGCTGCTGCTGACCGCCGGACAGCTGGCTGACCGCCTTTTTGAGCTGCTCGTCGGACAAATCGACCTTGCGCGCAATTTCCCGCACCTTCTGGTCGATTTCCGGCTTTTTCAGCTTTTTGAGCTTCAAGCCGAACGCGATGTTGTCGTACACCGTCATCGTCGGGAACAGCGCATAGCTCTGGAATACGATGCCGATGTTGCGCTTCTCAATCGGCACATGGGTAATGTCCTGATTGTTCACCGACACCGTGCCGGAGACAGGCTCAATAAAGCCGGTGATGGTGCGCAGGGTGGTCGTTTTGCCGCAGCCAGACGGGCCGAGGAAGGTGAAGAACTCCCCTTCCTTCACGTTCACGTTGATATTGTGCAGCGCCTCAAAATCGCCGAATTTGACCACAATGTCCTTGAGTTCAATCATGGGCGACAGCTCCTTACTTTGTGATTCGCAGAATTTTGCACAGGCAAATCATGCTATAAAAAGATGGCGAGCCCGCGTAGGACTCGCCATCCGGGGTTCAAATCCGCTTCTTTGCCGGATGAGAATTTGGGGGAATTACTGCGCCGCCTGCGTCATCACAGCCCAGTTGACATTGTCCCAATCGGGTTCCGCGGGCGCCTGACTTGCGTCAGCCCAGTAGAAGCCGAGGTTGGTCATGATGTTCGTCCATTCCTTGCTGTGCGCCGCGACATATTCCGCATAGGTCATGTCGGTGCCTTCCACCTTCTCCAGCGCGCAGTTCTTCAGCTGATAAATGGCGGGGATTTCGTCGCCGTAGACGTTCTTCACAGCCACTTCGTTGCAGGGGAAGGAGTCGAATTCGTCAGACCATTCCGTCTGCGTTTCCGCAGAGCCGAACCATTCCGCGAACGCCTTGACAGCTTCCGTCTGTTCGGGCGTACGGTCAGCACGGTCAAGGATGCCGATGTATTCCGCGATGTAGTAGGTGCCGTCGTCAATGTCCACAACGCCCCAGTTTTCGGGGGTGGTCGTGCCGGTCAGCGGGGCAGAAGAGCTGTCCGCCGCGGAGTCAATCTTGCCATACAGGGAGGAAGAGTAGAACGTGGACACCTGCACGTCGCCGCGGTTCAGCGGGTCAAAGCCGTAGCTGTCGCCGGTGTAGGAGCCGTTCGCGCAGTACTTCCACAGCATCTTCCAGCCATCCACGGAAATGCCGCCGGCGGGGCTGGTCGGATCGGTGAAGGCGTACAGCATGGCGCTGTTGATGTTGCTGTTGGTCGTGCCGCCGACCTTGCCCTGACGATACCAGTGATAGCCGCAGTCGACAATATCAGACCAATGCTGGAAGTGGAGCGCTTTGCCATTCGTGCCCTTGTCGTCATTGCGGTAGAGCATCAGCACGTTCTGCACGACGAGGCCATACGCCTTGCCGGGGTAAACGTACTTGCCAACTTCGTCCGCCCAAGACGGCGTCCAGTCCATCACCTTCAGGTTCTCATAGGTGCCGTTGACCAGCTGAGACCAGCGGGTTTCGTTCAAACCAAAGATGATGTCGCCGTCCTTGCTTTCGTTTGCCTTCTGGATAGCGGCGTTGTCGCCGGAGATGACGGAGTTATCGTCGATGGAGATGCTGAAGCCCGCTTCCTTGGCGGCATTGAGCAGCCAGTTCACGCGCTCGGTGGAGTTGGAGTTGGAGTAGATGCGGATGGTATAACCGGAATAATCCTTCGTTTCCGCCATCGCGCTGCCCGCCAGCGTCAGCACCATGGCCAGTGCCAGCAGCATAGATACGAGTTTCTTCATTATAGGAACGCCTCCTCTTTCGAGATGCTGTTCTGCATCTCTGATTGTTTTTATCATACCACATTCAGCTTGTCTTGTAAAGTCCTAATATGTTATTTTCATCACCATCTGGTCGCATTTTTTCCGTTTTCGCCCATGCTTCTGGACGTGAGCGGTTGTTTATCACGGCATGTTTTCACGAATTGGAAAATTTGCGCACAAAAAACAGCATGGGCGTTTATTTCCCATGCTGCAAAGAACCCTGCTTATCCAACCACACCCGGCACTTCATAGCGGATGCGCATCTTCGGCGCTTCCTGCAAGGTGGCGTAGTAGTTCGTCATCCAATCCGCGTGACCATCCTCGACATTCACGCCATCCGCGGGCGGCGCGAAGAGATTCAGCTTCAAATCCGCGGGAGTATCCAGCGGGGCGTCAAAGAACGCGCTCATCAGGTCAATCGTCTTGACGTGCGGCGCTTTGTAGAACCACTTGCCGTGCAATTCCACCATCAGCCCGATTTCCTGCTCCACAGTCATTTCGCAGAATTCCGGATTGCCCTCGAAGTGCAGCGGAATCGCCAGCCCGTCGGCATCCTCCGCGCCGCCCCAGCGCAGTTCCGCCGGGAAAGCCGCTTCCCCCATCTCCGTCATGCTCGGCTGGAAGTACGGGTCTTTGAGCAGCTCGCGGTACTGCGCCAGCATCGGCTGTTCAATGCCGACTGCCGGGTTGTTCGGGTCTTCGATTTCCAGCCCCAGACGCCCGCGGTCGCGGAACTGATACAAGCTAATCGCCTTAAACCAATCCGCCTGATGGTCGCGGAAGGCTTCGGCAAAGCGGATGACGCTCTCGCCTTGATGGCGCGGACCCGTCACGTCGCCGTCGGTGTTGAACTCCGCCGTCACCAGCGGCTTTGCGCCGAACTGCGACGATGCGCGCTCGTAGGTACGGCGGAACAAGTCGTAATACATGCCGACCGAATCCGCCTTATACTGCCCGCCGCCGACTTCCGCCACGTCATACGGCCAGCCGTAATGGAGCGCGAGGTAGCAGTCCGCCGACCAGACGTCCGCCGCGCGGTACGCCACCGCAAACTCGTCCTCCTTCTCCAGCTTGCCGTCCGCCTGTGCGAAGCCCGCGCAGAACACCGTGCGGACGTTTGGTGCTTCCTGATGGATGATATCGGAGAAATGCGCGAAGAACTTGCCGACCTGCTCGTAGGTGAAGCGCTTATTATGCGTAAACCACGTTCCGCCGCACTCATGGTTGATGCGGATGGTCATGCGCCCATAGGGGCGAAGCATCCGGGCGACCTCGCGGAGTTCGTCGTCAGAGAGGGAGCAGTCGAGCGTCAGCGTGAGGGCGGCATCCTGCCCGTGGCGGCGAATATCCCGCATCTGTTCCCACGGCTGACCGTCGGCATTGAAGGGGAAATAATCATCATAAGGATAGTCCCACTGGAAGGTGATGTTCATGTCCTTGCACGCCTTGGAAATGCGCTGCGGCCACTGCTTATCGTGCGGGTAGTAGGTATACATGATGCCTATGGCGCGGTGCGGACGTCCGAGCTTATGCAGGATGTAGTCCTGATTGACGTACTCCGCGCGTTCGCTGCCGTCGCCGAGGTCAAGGGCGCACTGGGCTGCACCCAGATGGAGCTTCTGCATGGCGATGTTCCTCTCTTCTCGTCGTGTTGTTTATTTTCGTCGAATCTTGCACGGTCATCAAGGGATCATTTTGATTCCCTTGAATCTACTTCACTGGTTAGGATTCTCACGCTGCTGCCAAACTGAACTTCTTTTCTGGAAATATACCATGTTTTTCCATTGTCAGAGCTGCCTTGATAGAAGAGAAATACGCGTCCATCATCATCACGGAAAGCATAAGGATGTCCGGATTCACTGCTGTTCCATGTGCCCGGCGCGCCGCATGGGATTAGCGGCTCATTCGATACGCGGCGGAAGAAGATGCCATCCTCGGATACTGCACAGCCGATTTGCTGTGGCGTGCAATTATAGGAGCCGCCGTAGAACAGGTATATTTTCCCGTCCTCTACGACCGTTGCGGGTGCTTCGACGCAATCGCCCTCCCATGCAAGTTCTGGCATAAGCAGACTCTGTTCTGCCAGCGGATGCCACGCATTCCGCCCAAAGTCAGAATCGATTTTTGCCCATGCGCCGCCAATTTTCTGGATGCGCATAGCATGGTCGCGCGTTGCAAAATACAGGTGTATTTTTCCGCCGAACACGCACACATCGGCATCAATAGCGCGCCCACAGCACCAGGTTGCCGCCGGATGAAACACAGGGTTCTCCGGATTCTTCGTGAAGTGAATACCATCCTGCGACCACGCATGGCAGATTGCATCCTTCTCCCAATTGCCATAGGTCTGATAGAACAAATGAATTTGGTCATTCAGCACAATGGCTCCTGGTGCGGCAATGCCGTTCGTCTCGCACAGCGCATCCTGCTCTATTTCGCCGCAGGGTGTCCAATGCTCCATATCGGCAGATTCCGCAATGCCGATGCCGAACCTTCCATCCTCATGCCTCAGGGAATAATAGAGCCAGTAACGGCTGCGATAGCGGACAACAGCCGGATCCTTGGCGAAACAAAGGCAATCTGTATTGGTAAACAGCATGACAAATCCTCCTGATCATTGTCGGATTCACAAAAAAGTTTCACGCAGAACTGCCTTATACTATTTCCAGATAAGAATGCGCCAAGATGCGTCGCGAATTTTTCATTCTGGCTAACGTGAATGAAACGCAGCGTAGCAGCGCTACGCTAAGTGGAATGAGCGGACGCCAGAAGGGAAAAGGCGCAAGCAAATGGCGCAGTTGAATCTGGAAATAGTATTAGATTGCCCGCGTCGCGTGCAGCAGCCATTCCGCCTCGTCCCCCGCCAGATACGGCAGAATCGTCTCCCGCACCTTGGCATGATAGGCATTCAGCAGCTTCTTATCATCCTCATTCAAATACCGCGTATCCACCGCGTCCAGATCGAACGGCACCATCGTCAGGTAGTCGAAATGCAGGAAACGACCATACGCATTCGTTTCGCCCTCGCAGACGACGGTCAGGTTCTCGTGGCGGATACCGAACTTGCCCTCCAGATAGAAGCCGGGTTCGTCGCTCGTCACCATGCCGGGTTCCAGCGGGATGGGTGCGCCGCGCCAGTGGATGCGCTGCGGGCCTTCATGGACGCTCAGCACATAGCCCACGCCGTGACCCGTGCCGTGGTTGTAGTCCATGTTCTCCTGCCAGAGGGGTTCGCGGGCGAGGTAGTCCAGATTCGCGCCCGTGCAGCCGTACTTCCAGTGCGCGTTGCCCAGATGCAGGTGTCCTTTCAGCACGAGGGTGAAGAACTTCTTCTCTTCGTCCGTCGTCTCCCCCATGGCAAAGGTACGGGTGATGTCGGTCGTGCCCTGCAGGTAGTGCCCGCCGGTGTCCGCCAGCAGCAGGGAGCGCGGCTCAACGGGGATGTTGGATTCCTTGGTGGGCGAATAGTGGACGATGGCGCCGTGCGCACCGTAGGCGATAATCGGCGCGAAGGACGGGCCGATGTAATCCGGGCGCTCGCGGCGGAACTCTTCCAGTTTTTCCGCGACGCTCAATTCGTCCATCGGGATTTTGCCGACATTGTGCTTCAGCCAGTACATCAGGCGCGTCACCGCGACGCCGTCCTGCACATGCGCCTTGCGGAAGCCCTCCACCTCGGTGGCATTCTTGACCGCCTTGGGCAGCTCGGTGGGGTCAACGTGGTCAATCACGCGCACCGACGCGGGCACACACGCCCGAATCAGGCTGTTGACGACGTTCAGGTTCATCATCACCGTGGAATCTTCCGGCAGTTTCTTCGTATATTCATAGACGCAGGCGTAGGGGCGGATGGTCACGCCGTCCTCCTTGAGATGCGCCTGAATCTCCGTGCTGAGGATGGCGGGGTTGACGAACAGCACCGCATCGGTCATCGTCACGGCAGCAAAAGACAGCATGACGGGCGTGCAGTCCACATCGTTGCCGCGCAGGTTCATCAGCCAGCACACGTCCATCAGCGAAGACAGGACAAGCGTATCCGCGCCAAGGCTTTCCATTTCGCGGCGCACCTGATGCAGCTTCTCCTGACGGCTGCGTCCCGTCAGCGATACGGGCAATTCCCACGCGGGTTCTGCCGACAGTGCCGGGCGCTCCGCCCAGATTTCATCCAGCAAATCAACATCAGAGACAATTTTGCCCTGCTTCTTTTCCGCAATGCGCTGATAGCCCTCGTACTGCCGCGCCGTGACGACTCTGCCGTCAAAGCCCAGCGTCTGACCGGCTTCAAGCGTCTTTTCGATGTACTCCGGGATCGTCGGGACACCCGGCTCGCCCATCTTGCACAGTTCGATGCCGCTGCCTTCCAGCTGCTGCCCCGCCTGCAGGAAATAGCGGCCATCCGTCCACAGACCCGCCCAGTCCGCCGTCACCACCAGCGTACCTGCGCTGCCCGTGAAGCCGGAAACATAGTGCCGCCCGCGGAAGTGCGCGCCGACGTACTCCGACGCATGGAAATCATCCGTGGGGATGATATAGAGGTCGATGCCGTGCGCCTGCATGGCGCGGCGAAGCTCCGATAACTGCTGTCGCATAAAAATCTTCTTCCTTTCCTGATTCCGCCCGTTCACGAGTGGAATCGACTGTATCCAGCGAAATTATAGCACGAATGGACGATTTTCGCAAGGGAATTGACAGGGAGAACGTTTTCGGTGTAGAATAGACAGGTGCAAAACTTGAATGCCAGATAAGGTAAAGGAGGGATTTTGATGACGCCAGACACCTTGGAAGGCAGCATCCACGACCTGACGCAGAATATTCTCGCGGATTATACCGCCGGCCGCCCCATTGACCGCATTGAACCGTTCAACCAGCCCGACCGCGACGTGATTATCGCCCTGATTGGCAAGCTGCGGCGCATCGTCTTTCCGGGCTATTTCCGCGACCCCGCCTACCATGTGTACAGCGCGGCGCACTCCCTGTCCGCCCTCATCGAGGACACGGCGTACCTGCTGCAAAAGCAGATTGCGATTGCCTTGCGCTGCGGCAGCAGTGTGACGCAGGAAGCCGCCGCCGACATTGACCGGCAGGCGCAGGAGATGACCGTCCGCTTTCTGGAGAAGATTCCCGACGTGCGCGCACTGCTGGCGACCGACCTGCAAGCCTTCTACGACGGCGACCCGGCAGCGACAAGTCTGGATGAAATCATCATTGCCTATCCGGGGCTGCTCGCCATCACGGTCAACCGCTTGGCGCACGAGCTGTTTCTGCTCAAAGTGCCGCTGATTCCGCGCATCATGACCGAATACGCGCACGGCCGCACGGGCATCGATATTCATCCCGGCGCAACCATCGGCAAGTACTTCTTCATCGACCACGGCACGGGCATCGTCGTCGGCGAAACGACCATCATCGGCGATTCGGTGAAGCTGTATCAGGGCGTGACGCTGGGCGCACTCTCGACCCGCGGCGGACAGAGCCTGCGCGGCCACCGCCGTCACCCGACCATCGGCGACCGCGTGACGATTTACTCCGGCGCGTCCGTCTTGGGCGGCGACACCGTCATCGGGCATGACGCGGTCATCGGCGGCAACGCGTTCATCACGCACTCGATTGCCCCCGGAATGCGCGTGTCGGTGAAAAATCAGGAACTCGAAATGCGGATGATGAAGGACGTGAACTGGTGATGGTGGTCGGCATTCGCTTTGCTGCTGATGCGCCCGTTCGGACGGTGCTGCAAGCGGTTCTGCCGATTTTTTCCACTGCGGATGTGGATTTTCTCGTCCGCGAATATTGGGTGTGCACCTTCGGAAACGGCTTGCCGGAGAGGCGATTCACCGCGCAGGAAATGCGGCGCGCATTGGATGCCTTAACGCCGGATGAGCACGCGGAGCTGTTCACGATTTACGTCCTGCCGCACAATGCGCCCGGTACGCCGCCGAGCAGCTGCGAGGACTTCTGCGCCCGCGGGTTTACAATGGCGTTTTATGCGTATGACGGGGACGGGTATGCGCTGCTGGCGCAGAGCGAAGAGCAGGTGCGCGCGGTTATCGAGACGCTTCGGAAAGCGGTGGAAATCCGCAGTCTGGAAGCTGTTGAGCGCGAGACGCTGGCGCGGTGGGCATTTTGACTTTACGGCGCGAACAGGCAGTCAATCGCAAAATCGCCGCTGTAATCCCCGAACACCAGCACCGTTTCGTCCGTCCTGCACGCGCTGTTCAGGTAGCGCTTGCAGTCCGCCATCCTCTCCTCGTCGAAGCACGCCATCAGCAGTTCTTCGGCACTTCGCGCGGTGTCTGTCGTCAGGATGAAGCCGTCCGATGCCGCCAGCGACCAGAAATCAACGCAGTCGTAGAAATCCGGCACAAGCTCTGCAACGCCATAATGCCGCTGGAAGCGCCGCATTTCGCGCGTTCTGCTGATGCGGTTGTCCGTCCGCGTCAATCCCGCATAGTACGTCGCCCACATACCGCGCGCCTTCACGAGGAACGGCAGCGGCGGCTCGAAGTGCGTCGTCGCAATCAGATACGAATGCTTCCGGCACGCCTGTGCAACGACCGCGCACACTTCCGCCGCCGGTCGCGCAAATTCCTCCGACCACGAAAACTGCGTGCACTGGTATCGCGCATCCACCCCGGCGTACTTCGGCAGCATGTCGCACGCGCGCATTTGCTCCTGAACCATGCGTTTTCTCCTCCCAATTGTTGTTATACGTCCATTTTAATGCCGCCGCTCGCACCTGTCAAGCAACAGACACGCAGTTTTGAACAGCTTGTAAATTCTCCCCCACATCTGGCAGGAACACTATTTTTGTCGAATATAGCCAATCAAGCGGCGGCAAAAGGAATCCGCCGTGCGCAATACGACAAGAAGGTGAGGTTATCCCATGAAAAAGCTGCTTCTTCTCTCGAGTTTGATGCTGATTCTGCCCGGCTATCATCAAACCGCAACCATCGAGACCGTCAGCGGCACAACCAGCGCGCAGGTGTATCCCGCGTGGTACTTGTCGCTCTGCCAATCTGCTGTCAAGGATGATTCCCTGACGCAGGATGAGTTTCTGCAAGCCTTCCCCGATGCAGCGGTGCGGGAGACGATTCAGGGCTCGTATGCGCTCGTGCTGGCTGACGACAGCACGCAGGGATTCGCGTTCTTCAATGAAAAGGATGCGCTTTGGAATTTCATTCGTGTGGATCGTTTCAAGACGAAAGCGGAATTTGAACAGTATGTTACGGTTGGTATGCCTGAACGCGACGTTCGCGCATATACTTCCGCTGTCTCCCCTTCGCCTTACTCCGTCTTTCCCGAAGATGCTTTCCTTGTGCAGGAGGGTGTTTTCATCGTCCGCTATTCGACAAAGGATTTCACGGTGGAGACGCTCTTTTGGGTCAGCAACGAGGAACTTCTTTCCGACGATGGCTGGCTGCTGAACTATATTCCCTACATTGACCCGGAGGATAAAACCATCGGGTTTGCGCAGTAAAAATCAAACGTCAAAAGAAGGGATGCCCCATGCGAGCATCCCTTTTCCCATATCAAAAAACGGGGGCGCATCCGCTGCGTCCCCCTATTTTTCTTACGCCCCGAAGTACCGCTTCAGCAGACCCGCGAACGCCTTGCCGTGACGGGCTTCGTCACGCGCCATCTCATGCACGGTGTCGTGAATCGCGTCGAGGTTCAGCGCCTTTGCCAGCTTCGCCAGCTCGGTCTTGCCCATCGTCGCGCCGTTTTCAGCTTCCACGCGCATTTGCAGGTTCTTCTTCGTGCTGTCCGTCACCACTTCGCCCAGCATCTCGGCGAACTTCGCGGCATGTTCCGCTTCCTCAAAGGCAGCCTTCTCCCAGTACAGGCCAATTTCCGGGTAGCCCTCGCGGTGCGCCACGCGCGCCATCGCCAGATACATGCCGACCTCGGTGCATTCGCCCTGGAAGTTCTCGCGCAGGCCCTGAATGATTTCCTCCGGCGCGCCCTTCGCAACGCCCACGACGTGCTCCGCCGCCCATGCCATTTCGGCTTCCTGCTTGATGAACTTGCTCGCCGGCGCCTTGCAAACCGGGCACTGCTCCGGCGCCTTCTCGCCTTCGTAAACATAACCGCACACGCTGCAAACCCACTTCATATTGATGTTCCTCCTCAATTTATTCTGGCTTTTCAGCCGATTTTCCATTCATTTTGTCCGGCGTTTCCGCCTGAAAACAGTATACCCCGCTTTGAGGCAAAGTGAAACACCAAAATCAAATTTTTCTGCAACTTTTTTCGCTCTCCTGTGTTTTCGCTATATTCTTTGAGAAAACACAAAATTCTCACGCGTAAAAAAAGGATTTTGCCACTTGGGGGGCGAATGAATAGAAAGAGTTTTTCTCGTGAAGGATAGAAGCAATCAAAGCGGATTCTGCTGAACCGCGCGTTCTGTCCCTTGCGAATTTCTCCGCTTGAAGGAAACCGGCACCAAAAGCCGCCGGGTACATACAACATTACGGGGAACGCTTCAGGATTTTTCGGCATTGGGGAGGAAAGATTCATGCAGGATTTGGTGGTCGTTGTCAATCTGAACGGCAGCGCGTGCCGGATGATGGCGCAGAAGCTCCGCGCGGAGCATTTTTACTGCCGGATTGTGTCGTCCGCCTGTGCTGCGGAAGATATCCAGCGCATGGGCGCGCGCGGCATTGTGCTGGCGGCAGGCGTCAGCGGCGAAGCGACGGATGTGCCGTTCCTGATGGATTATCTGCAAACCGGGCTGCCAATGCTCTGCGTGGGCGATTCGGCGCTGTCGCTGTGCCAGACGCTGGGCGGCGCATTGAGCGAACCCGTGCCGCAGGACGGCGCGATGCAGATTCATCTGGACGCATCAGATGCCCTGCTGGACGGCATGGAGGACACCGACCGCTATCAGCCGACCGCGCGGTTCATGTCGCTGGACAACGCGCAGGCTGCGCCGATTGCCACAACAGACGGCGGGATGCTCGGCTTCCACGCCAGCCGTCGCGACGTGTGGGGCTTCTCCTTCCAACTGGAGCGGAACGACCCCTTTTCGAGTCATCTGCTCGTCAGCTTCTGCCAGAACATCTGCGGCTGCACGGCGTGGTGGACGAATCAGGCGCTGATTGATCGCGCCCGCGAGGAAATCGACCGCGCGGCGAATGGCGGCAGCGCGCTATGCAGCTTGTCCGGCGGCATTGACAGCGGCGTGTGCGCCGTGCTTGGCAACCTTGCCATCGGACACAAGCTCCACTGCATTTTCATCGACACTGGATTGCTGCGCAAGAATGAGTCTGAGCAGGTGATGGCGTATTATCACGACAATCTGGGGCTGAATCTGCGGCGAATCGACGCATGCGAGGAGTTCCTGACTGCGCTTGCCGGCGTCAGCGACCCGGCGGAAAAGGAGCGCATCGTCACCGAACGCCTGATGTCCATCCTGAGCCGCGAGGCCGCCGCAATTGACGACATCCGCCTTGTCATTCAAGGCACGAACGTCACCGACACGCTCTACCGCCCGCACACGGGCAGCACCATCGACGGTCTGCCGATTATCGAGCCTGTTCGCGAGCTGTTCAAGGACGAAATCCGGCAGGTCGGGCAGGAGCTGGGAATGCCCGCCGTGCTGGTCAACCGGCAGCCCTTCCCCGGCAGCGGCTTAGCGTCGCGCATTATGGCAGATGTGACCGCCGAGCGCCTTGACATTCTGCGCGAGGCGGACGACATTTTCCGCCACGACGTTGAGGACAGCAACCAGAACAAGCGCCTATGGCAGTATTTCGCGGCACTGGCGCTCTCGCCCTTCCCCGACGGCGGCTATGTCGTAACGCTGCGGGCAGTTCAGACGGCGGAGGGCGCGGCTGGAAACACGGCGCGCTTCACGGCAGATTTGCTGGAGCGCGTAACGGCGCACATCCTCGCGCAGTGCCCGAAAGTCCAGCGCGTTTTCTACGACCTCACGCCCAGCAAATCCTACAAGCGGGCGAATCTGTGATTTCCATGCGGTCTGTTTCGGCAGACCGCTTTTCGTTTGCCGTCAAATTTCCATCCATCGGATTTCCTTCACCTCAAACCACTTCTCAACTTCCCGCTCAATGCGTTTTTTCGTCCGCGCGCCGATATTTTCAAACGGCATCAGTTCCACCTTGCCGTCCTTCTCCCGCCAGCGCGCCACAATTCGCCCATCCGCCAGCACCGTCGGATGCACAATGCCCGTCAGGTTAAACACGCCCCGCAAGTGCTCCGGCGGCAGAATCGGGTTATCCTCCTTGCGGTAGCCCAACAGCATCGGGTCAAAGCCGGACAGCAGGCGGACGTGCGGCATCTCCCCCTCCGGCGCGTCTTTGGTGGCGTAGTACATCCGCCCATCCACGCTGATTTCCCGCGCGTCGAGCTGCTTCAGCCACGCTTTCACCTTCGTCTGCGGCACGCGGAAAAAGTACGCCGCATCCCGCAGCGACGCCGGGCCGTAGTGCGTGAAGTAACGCCGCGCCAGCGTCAACTCCGCTTCCACCGCGTCCATCGGTGCAAACGGTGCGCACAGACGGTACGCTTTCTTCTCCTGCACCTGCGCACAAATCACGCCCAAGAGCGACAATTCGCCAATCACGCCGCCCCAGCCGTGAAAGACCATCTTCTCCTCGTCCGCCGTCATCCCCGCCGCCTGACATGCCTGCCGCAACCCCTCGCGCGTATCGTTCCCCGACGCGATTTCCTGCACCATCAGCCGCGCAAACGCCTTCTCGCGCTCCGGCGGCAGCGCGCAGCCGCATTTCGTCATCCACCCATACCACGGCGTACCGCACACGTCCTCCGCCGTTCCCTGCTGATGGACGTACAGCGGCAGATCGCTTTCTGGAATCAGGTGGAGCGTCCCACGCAGCGTCCACGTTTTCAGCAGACCGGAAAAATCGCTGCTGCCCGTCCGGCTTTGCAGGGTGAAGAGCGCATTGCGGAGGATTTGTGCCTGTGCGCCGCATAAATCCGCCGCGATTTCGGCATTCGAGGCGCGCTGCGTTAAGAGGTGCTGCCCGCCGAGACGGCAGCGAATCAGTTCCTTTATGTCGATAGAAATCGCCCCCCCATTGGCCATCAGTATACCATATTGCCTGATTTTTCGGAAGGCGAACACGCAAAAAAAGCCCCCGCCGGCGCGAACCGGCGAGGACTCCTTGCAACAGTTTTGTCAGGTGCGTTGGGGATTAACCACGACGCGCTGCATAGCACTCGCTGCAGTAGACAGGGCGATCTTCCCTGGGCTGGAAAGGAACCTTGGTGGGCTTGCCGCATTCAGCGCACACGGCGTCGAACATCTCGCGGGTGCCACCGGCAGCAGGGCGGCTGGCCTTGCGCGCCTGACGGCACGCCTTGCAACGGGTGGGCTCGTTCTGGAAGCCCTTCTCGGCGTAGAATTCCTGTTCACCGGCAGTGAAAACAAATTCATTGCCGCAGTCTTTGCAAACCAGCGTCTTGTCAGTGTACATGGTATTGGAACCCCCTGAATGATTTAGAATAGGCGAACCTTCGGCTGACCTGGTCTTTGACCCCACACTCGCCGTCTGGGAGGTTGCTCAACGCATCGTGCGCCCTCACGCACTCCTCTCGAAACGCTTCCGCATTCCGGACGGGCTTACCTCTAAACCGCACCATGCTCCCCGGCGCTTTGGCCGGATTACGTGGACCGCTTGGCCTGCGACTGGCATCGGCTTGCAACCACAGACCCGAAGGATTCAACCGCGCTCATTATACCTGAGAATTGAAAAAAACGCAAGACATTTTTGCAAAAAACTGATGATTTTTTCCTGTACTGCTCATTCTGCCGGAACGCAGCGCACCAGCACGACCTCTGGGCGGTTGAAGATACGCGGCAGTCGTGTCCGCACAGCCAAGCCTCGGCTGACAATCAGCGTCGTGCCATCCTGAGTATACGCGCCGCCCGCCAGCTTCGGGAACCACCCCTGATTGGGCGCGTACAGCCCGTTCAGCACCCCCGGAATGCGCACCTGCCCGCCGTGCGCGTGACCCGACACCACGAGGTCGAGCGGGAATTGCGCGTACTTCGCCAGCAGCTCCGGGCGGTGCGCCAGCAGGACGGTGAAGTCCGCTGAATCCACGTCTTCGAGCGCCTGCCGCAGCTGCTCTTCCGTGTCCGGTGCGCCGCTGAACACCATCTCATACGGGTCAGGGATGCCGCACAGCGCAATTCGCTGCCCGCGCACTGTCAGGACGCCTGACGACATCCGCAGCACCGTCACCCCCGCTTCCTCCGTCTGCTGATAGAGCGCGTCCATCTCGCCCGTCCACGCCTCGTGGTTGCCGGACACATAGTAGCACGGGTACTGCGCGCTTAGCTGCCGCATCAGCGATAACGTCCGCTCCGTCGGACGATTTTGCGTGTCGTCATCGAACATATCTCCAACCATCAGCACAGCATCCGGCGCACAGGAAGCAACCATCGCCACCACGTCGTCCGCATTATCAGACGAATGGAAGTCCGTGACGACCGCAAGCCGCACCTCCGCCGTCAGCTTCGGCGACGCGACCGTGTATGTCCGCAGAATCAGCCGCTCATCCAGCGCAATTAGTGCCAGAGCGACCAGAATCGCCAGCACAGGCAAAATCCACCAATGCTTTTTCCGCATTTTCCCTCCAAACGCAACAGACGCCGGGAATCTCCTCCCAGCGTCTTGCATCAATCAAATATTGTCAAAGAAAGGCGTGCCGTCCTCATTTCGGAGGATGCCATCCTCGAAATGCAGCGGCAGCGGCTTGGCAATCATGTACTTGAGAATCTCGTCCATGCGCACGCTCTCTTGGAACGTGACCAGCGAGAAGCTCACGCCGTGCTTGTGCGCGCGCCCGGTTCGGCCGATACGGTGCAGGTAATACTCGTTTTCAGCGGGCAGATCAAAATTGATGACTGCTTCCACGTCATCGACGTCGATGCCGCGCGCCGCCACGTCCGTCGCAATCAGAATCGGGAATTTTCCGCGCCGGAAGTCGTTCATGACCACATTGCGCTGGCTCTGCTTCACATCGCCGTGGATGCACTCCGCCTGATAGCCTTCCTTTTTGAGGCGCTCAGTCAGCCGGTCAGTCATAAACTTCGTGTTACAGAAAATCATGACGCGCTGGTAGACATCCGCATCCAGCAGATACAGCAGATGGTCAATTTTCTTGTTCTGTTCGGTCGAAATGACATACTGCGCAATCTGCGGCCGATCCTGCTTCGTCGCTTCGACAGTAACTTCAATCGGGTCATGCTGATATTTCCACGCAATCGTCAGCACGTCCTGATTCGTCGTCGCGGAGAACAGCACCATCTGCCGCTCGTCCGGCGTCGCCTCGATGATGCGCGTCACGTCCTTGACAAAGCCCATGTTGAGCATCTCGTCCGCCTCGTCCAGCACCATCGTGTGGACGGCATTCAGATGGACGTTGCCGCGGTTCATGTGGTCAAGCAGCCGACCGGGGGTTGCGACGAGAATCTGCGGTTTGCGCTTGAGCGCGGCAAGCTGCTTGGGAATCGGCTGTCCGCCGTAGAGCACAGCAATGCGGCAGCCCTTGATGTACTTGGCCAATTTGGTCAGTTCATCCCCGATTTGCAGCGCCAGTTCACGGGTTGGTGCAAGCACCACTTCCTGAACTTCCGGTTCATTAAGCTGCACATATTCGAGCATCGGAATGCCGAACGCGCAGGTTTTGCCCGTGCCGGTTGGCGCGATTGCGTTCACGTCCGCGCCAGACATCATCAGCGGAATCGTCTTCGCCTGCACGGTCGATGGCGTCGTGAACCCCATGTCTTTGATGGCGCGCAGCACTTCTTTGGACAAATCCATCTCTTCAAACGAGGTGGGAAGCTGGTTCGTTTCGGACAAAATTTGCTCCTTCCCGGCTTCACTCATGGTATTCGTGAATCGCCTTGCTCAGCTGATCTGGGCAGGACGTGTTGCCGCGGCAGGGAATGCCTTCCAATCTCTGGGCAACTTCATCCGCTTTGCAGCCAATGACCATGCGCGCCAAGCCCTGCGTGTTGCCCTTGCAGCCGCCGATGAACTTGCAATGCGTGATGATACCGTTTTGAATCTCCAGTTCAATTTCGGACGAACAAGTGCCGTGTGTTTTGTAGTGATACATCGTGTTTTCCTCCTGTGAATTGCATTTGATTTTTGCACCTCGCCGCCTTGCACGGCATAGCCTGATGCAGGGAGGTGGCGCGTGTGGAAGTTTATCTGGCGAGTGCAGCGGGACTGCTCTCATGGTGCGGCAAGTGGCGGAAAATCCCGACACCGCTGGCACATCCGACCCTGCTGGCCGCGTGCGGAGCGGATGTCGCGCTGGCTGATTCCGTCAACCGCTTGCTGTACCGTCAAGGGCGAATCAGCACGCTGCCGCCGGGCGTCGAGGTGCTTCGCTGCTGGCGAAATCAGCTGCTGACGCTCTCCAGCGAGACGAACTGTCTAACACTGTATGATGCGCATGATTACCCGCTGGTTACATCGCCCGCTGGAATTCGCCCATGCGACTGCGCGGTCGTCGACTGCCAAGTAATCGTCTGCGGCTGCGAGGACGGCTGTTTGCACATCTTTTCTCTGCCGGATTTGCGGGAAATTGCTGCATATCCCGTTCCGGGTTGTCCGATGCGGGTCGCGGCGGATGGCGGAGTGCTCACCTGCCTGTCGCTGCTAAGCCCCGATCCGCCACAAACGCTGCTTTTCCGCCTATGTCTGACAAGCGGCGATTTTGCGCCCGTCGCGCTGCTGCCCGGCTGGTGCGGCGCGGCAACAATTGCCGATGACCACACGATTTGGGCTGGCGTGGGCGAGCAGCTGCTGCATTTTCCTCTGGATTCCGTTGTGCCGGATGTACAATTAGGGGAATTCGGGTTGATTCGTTTCCTATCCTGCCAGCAGTCGAAGCTGCTGATTAGCGACCCGTGGGCAGGACGCTGTCTGCTGATGGACACGACCCCGCCTTCCGCGCCGCGTCAGCTGTATGCGGGAGAATGTGGAGGCTGCTGCTTTGCATCATGCAGAAAAGGGACGCTCCCCGACTGGAAAGCGTCCCTGAATGAACCTTAGATTACTCGATGACCTTAGCAACGACGCCGGAACCAACCGTGCGGCCACCTTCGC
>ERZ780149.134-NODE-134-length-93006-cov-5.471818_pt1 | contig 93006 bp, 75 predicted proteins | sample MGYA00511367_ERZ780149 | MGnify/ENA primary metagenome ERZ780149 (study PRJEB29588, sample SAMEA2153852) | human gut metagenome | biome: human gut; feature: human-associated habitat; material: faeces | place: Denmark | collected 2008/2010 ... | reverse complement strand
AGTTTCCGAAAGGCATGTAAATCAATCATCAGAGATAACAAAATCTAGAAATCACGAAAAACGTAAATGCGGCAAGGCAATTACTTATAGTACTCTGATGGCAGAAATCGCTCTTTGGTGGCTGCAAAATGCTATATAGTCATTGACATAATAAGTAATATGTGGTTGTGCAATAACTTCCGGTATGGGAAGTTTGGGCAGCTCATTTTATTATAACGAAATGTAGGATAAATTACAATCATTGCTTACACGTCAATGCACATTGCAATAGAGAACGATTTCTTATATAATGAGGCACAGAGAATAGCATATTTGAGGATATGTTTAGAACAGACACAAGATAATATTTATGGCAGGATACAGACGGAGAACAACGTTAGATTTGAGGTGGACATGGAGATAAAGCAATGGAGAATGCTGACAGGACAAAGCATATGTGTGCTATTGCTGCTGCTTGTCTTTTGTGTGATCTTTTCGAAGGGAATGCCGATAGATTCCATTTCCAAAGTGCAGGCGCAGGAGGCAAAAGGGTCTGTGCTATCGGAAAGTACACGGACGAGAGCACAGAAATTGTCCGATCCGAAACAGGACGATGCATCAAAGAAATCACAGTATGTGATCGTCTTGGATGCAGGACATGGAGGCAAAGATGAGGGCGCTGTCAGCGATGATGGAAAACTGGAGGAAAAAGAGTATAATCTGGCGGTGGTAAAGGAAATTGCCAGGCTGCTTGAACAAAGTGGTGTTAAGGTATATTGTACGCGAACAACGGATCGTACAGTTTCCAAAAAGGCGAGGGTACGGCTTGCCAATAAACGGCAGGCAGACATGTTAGTGAGTGTACATTGCAACGCATCGGATGCAAGAAAGCATTCTGTGCGTGGCATAGAAGTGCTGTATTCCAAGCGGGATAATGGAGCCGGATATACCAATAAACAACTTGCGGCGAAGCTGCTCAAAAAGACTGTCGCAGCGACCGGGTTGCCTGCACGTGGTGTGATCCGCAGAGAAGATCTGTATTTGATGCATCATGCAAAAGTCCCGGCAGTTATTGTAGAAACAGGGTATCTGACCAACCCTTCCGACTGTTTATATATGCGGCAGGAAAAAGGAATAAGGCAGACCGCCTGGGGAATCTATCAGGCAGTGATGGAGACATTAGAGAAATATTAGAAAGAATAAGCAGAAATGGGACGTTTGTGTCCTTAATCTTAGAAAGGAATTAATAGATCATGAAAAAAATAATAGTAGCAACAGGAAATGAAGGCAAGATGGATGAGATCCGCCAGATCTTACAAGGAGAGAATATCCAATTTGTTTCCTTAAAAGACGAAAATTTGCAGGATGTAGAGATTATTGAGAATGGAAGCACCTTTGAGGAAAATGCGATCATCAAAGCGAGAACTATCTCAGACTTGACGGGACAGATGGTACTGGCAGATGATTCCGGACTGGAAGTAGATTATCTGCATGGAGAGCCGGGAATATATTCTGCACGTTATTTAGGAGAGGATACTTCCTATGATATTAAAAATAATCATATTATTGATCTGTTAGCCGGTGTACCGGATGATCAGCGTACAGCTCGATTTGTCTGCGCCATTGCCTGTGCTTTCCCGGATGGGCGGACGATCACTGTTCGTGGTGTGATCGAGGGACGTATTGGCTATGAGCAAAAGGGTGAAAATGGCTTTGGTTATGATCCGATCTTTTATGTGCCGGAATTTGGATGCACAACTGCTGAGTTGTCTTCAGAAGACAAAAATAAAGTGAGCCATAGAGGAAAAGCATTGACGGCAATGTATGAAGAATTAAAACGTGAAAACTGTTTGTAGAAGAAAGGAATAGTAGAATATTATGAAACGTTTTCTGATCTTTAGTGACAACCATGGAATTAATATATATCTAAAAGAAGTGCTTGATCAGATCGGCACCGATTTTGACGGTGTTGTTCAATTGGGTGACTGTCAGAATGCCGAGACAGAACAAGAGATCCGTAACATCTTCACCTGCCCGGTTTATATGGTGCGTGGTAATTGTGATGGTATGAGTAAGCTTCCGGCAGCAGCTCTGATCGCACTGGGCGGTCATAAAGTATTTATAACGCATGGACACATTTACGGAGCAAGACCTTCCGTGCCGCTTATGACAGACATCGCCAAGGAAAATGGAGCAGACATTGTAATGTATGGCCACACCCATGTGCCATATCTGAAAAAGGTTTTTGGAGTTACAGTATTAAATCCGGGCAGCATTTCACTTCCGAGACAGGAGGATGGCAAAAAATCGTATGCGATCATGACGGTGGCGGATGATGAAAGTGTGGATTTCGAGATATGCTACCACAACGAATAGCAGGGAATTTTTGACTTTTTGGTGCGGTTACGGTATATTAATGACTTGGCATTGTTAATGAAGGTTTGAAGGAGAGGAAACAGAATATGAGTATGGAAAAAGAAACTGTTAATGACGGATTAGAGCAAAAGACAGATGATGTGACCGTTGAAACAGCGACAGAGCAGAAAGATGCGGCTGCAGCAGCGTCAGCAGAGCAAGGGACAGTAGGAACACCGGCCAAAAAGAGCAAGAAAAAGTATATTATTGCTGCAGTGATCGCAGTATTATTGGTTGCAGTAGGAGCAGCCGCTGCAAACTACGATACATTGTCCAATTTTATTCGAAGCAAAGGCAGTCCGGAAAGTTACTATCGCTATATTGCCAAGAAAGATCGTGATAAAGCAGTAGATAAGGTAGTAAAGTCTTACAATGCAATGACAAAGTCGATCAAGCTAAATGATCAGCAGAAGAAATCAACGATCAAAGTAGAGGCTGGTGATGCGTTAAAGCCAATGCTTTCTTCGGTTGGGCTGGAGTCTATGGAAATAGAGACGAATGCAAAAGTAAAGGATAAAGTTGCAACGTCGAAGTCTGTTCTCAAGGTAAATGGAAAAGATGCGATGAGCTACAATCTTTATGCAGACTACAAAGATGGCAAAGTGTATATGCAGATACCGGAGCTTTCGGATGCTTATTTGGATTACAGCAACTTGGGAGATGTAGACGGACAGGTTAATTATGTCAAAGCAGCCGGCGCTGTCATGGACAAAGTACCGGATGGAGATACATTAGAAAATGTATTAACAACATATTCCGATATTGTTTATGATAATCTTACCGGTGTGACTAAGAAGAATCAGACCGTTAAGGTAGAAGGGATCAGTAAAGAGTGTACTGTACTGACTGCCAAAGCCGATAGCAAAAAGGTATGTGATATTGCTGCGAAGATGGCAAAACAGTTAAAGAAAGATAAAGATATCAAGGCAATCATTGAAAAAGCGGACAAATCTGCATATACACAGTTTAAGGACGGTGTGAGCGAGTTTGAAAAAGAGCTGGCTGCGGAAGATGCTTCCAAGGAAAACATTAATTTAGAAGCTGCTTTGTATGTGGATAAGAGTGGTGAAGTTGTCGGAAGAACATATTCTGCCAAGACAGAAGACGGAAATACGATTGAGATCAGAAGCTTTTTGCCGAAGAAAGGCAACAAGTTCGGTTATGAGTTGAGTTTCGTTGTTGATAAGACAGAATATGCTAAATTATCCGGCAAGGGTGAGATGAAGTCCGGCAAAGTCAATGCAAAATTATATGCGAGCGTGGATGCCTCTTTGCTTGAGGATGTCAGCAAGGAATATATTACAGACGGTGAGAAATTCCTTTCTATCGAAGTAAAGAATATGGATGTTCAGGCGTTGGAAAAAGGCAGTTGCAAAGGTGAGATCATCATCAAAGCCGATGAAAACAAAATGCCGGCATTTGCGCTGTATTCCTTAGACTGGACGTTTGAAGGCGATACGAAGAAAGCGAGATCAGAGATCAAAGTACTTAGCGGCAGCAGTGCAATGGTTACGTTAAACATTGCTTCGGAGGATGGTGAAGATCCGAAGGTCAGCGCACCGGCAGCCGATGCTAAAATATATGATTTTGCAGATGAGAATGCGATCAATGAGTATGCCGAGAATATTGATCTGATTACATTCCTTACAACCTTAAAGCAGAATTGCGGGTTGGATCTTACCAGTTTACTGTTGGGCACGATGCAGTGATCAAGGGATGGTCTTGTCAGAAAAAGAGATGATGCAGGATTTTGATGATAGTATCTGCAAAAGGATTGCAGAAAACATCCATTAGAAATAAGACCTTCAAATTTTGTCGATCAAGATTTGAGGGTCTTTTCAAATAAAAACAAGGGGAGTTTTCGCATGGGATTTGCGAAAGATATATTGGCAGTTTGAAAAGCATTGACAGAAAGGAGCAATTCATGGAAATGCGATTACCACGGTCTGTTGTCGAGATTATTGACCGTTTGGAAAGTCTGGGTTATGAAGCGTATGCGGTGGGCGGATGCGTTCGTGACACATTGTTGGGAAGAGAGCCGGAGGATTGGGATATCACGACTTCGGCAAAACCGGAAGCCGTCAAAAAAGCGTTTGACAGGACGATTGATACGGGCATCGAGCACGGTACCGTTACTGTCATGAAAAATCATGTTGGCTACGAGGTGACGACATACCGTATAGATGGAGAATATGAAGATAATAGACATCCAAAGCAGGTTTCTTTTACCGGTAATCTCGTGGATGATCTGGAGCGGCGGGATTTTACGATCAATGCGATGGCATACAATCCGAAGACCGGACTGGTCGATGCGTTTGATGGTACCGGCGACCTAAAACGAAGAATCATTCGCTGTGTGGGAGATCCCGATAAGCGTTTTGATGAGGATGCACTGCGTATGCTGCGTGCTGTACGATTTTCGGGACAGCTTCAGTTTACGATCGAGGAAAAAACAAGACAGGCGATCGTAGAGCGGGCAGAGCATTTGCAAAATATCAGCGCAGAGCGTATACGTGTGGAAATGACGAAGTTATTGATCTCAAAAGACTCCGGACAGCTTCGGGAAGCAGTTGATACAGGAATGACAGCATATTTTTTGCCGGAATTAGACCGCATGATGACCTTTGAACAGAAAAATCCGCACCATATTTATACCGTGGGTGAGCATAGTATAGTTAGTGTAGAGGTCATGAATTGTTTTTTACGTCAGAAAAACGCCGAAGCGGTGGAAAGTCTGACTGAAACGACAGACAGAGTAGGGCATGATTCATTGCAGGAACGCTTAGAGATCATAGATGGTCAGATTGATGACGGCACTTGGAATGACATGGAACAGGTGATTCGTGAGATCGTTCCGGCGTGTGACAAAAAGACACATCAGGTGCTTTGTCTCACAATGCTTCTGCATGATGTAGCCAAGCCGGACTGCGCCACGGAAGATGAGCAGGGAATACGACATTTCCATGGACATCCGGACAGTGGAGCGAAGTTGGCAGGACAGATCTTGCGTAGACTGACGTTTGATAATGATACGGTGAATCGGGTCAAGACGCTGATCCAGCATCATGATGAGCGTGTGCAGCCGCAAAAACGGCAGATCCGACGTGCGGCTGCGCGGATTGGCAGAGAATTCATGCCACTTGTAACGTTAGTACAGTATGCGGATATTTTGGCGCAAAATCCAGACAAAGCGGGAGAAAAACTGCAGCGGGTGACAGCGGTATATCGACTATTTATGGAGATGGAACAGTTCCATCCGGCGCTTACCATCAAAGAGCTTGCCGTCACGGGGCGTGATATCATGACGGAATTAGGGGTTAAACCGGGACCGCAGATCGGAGAGCTGTTACAGTATTTGCTGGAACAGGTGCTTGACCAGCCGGAACAAAATGACCGCGAGACACTTTTATCATTGGCAAAAGCGGCATATTCTGATAAAATAGAGTGAAGTGTGTAAATTGATGTAATAGAAAAGGGGAGCATTTATGGATATCAATATTCCATTTTATAAAATGTCTAAGGCGCAGAAAACGCAGCTATACATGGATAACCTGACGGTGATCTTTAACCCACAGGCATTATTCAGCGATGGAACTGCGTTTTACCGTAATCCGTCTGAGCCGGATTGCTTCGAAGAGGTACATCTCCGTTTTCGGACAGGGCGGGAAAACGTTGACGAGGTCATTTTAGTATTTGACGAGCAGCGCTACACGATGCAGAAAGTAGCCAACGACAAAATGTTTGACTATTACGAATATACGGTAAAACTTGGAGACAGCAGAGTAGAATACTACTTCGAAGTACATAGTGGACATATGGTATGTTATTTCAACAGCGTTGGTGTGTGCAGCAGCGTAGAAAATTATTATAACTTTTCCATTACACCATCGTTTCAGACCCCTGATTGGGCGAAAGGCGCCATTATTTATCAGATATTTGTCGATCGTTTTTACAATGGAGATCGCAGTAACGACGTGGAGACGGACGAATATTTTTACATCGGAGAGGGAACGCACAAAAATACTGATTGGATGAAATATCCTCGTGAGATGGATGTGCGTGAATTTTACGGTGGTGATATCGCCGGCGTTATGAAGAAATTAGATTATTTGCAGGATCTTGGTGTTGAGGCGATCTACCTCAATCCGATCTTTGTCTCTCCATCAAACCACAAATATGATATTCAGGACTATGATTATATCGACCCGCATTTTGGACGTATTGTCAAAAATGACGGCGAAAATCTACAGCGTGACGAAAATGGCAATCTGATCATTCACGATCCGGAGCATCCGAATAAAGATGCCACACGCTATATTTGCCGAGTGACGGATAAAGAAAATCTGGAAGCAAGTAATCAGCTTTTTATTGAATTTGTAGAGGAAGTACATCGCCGCGGAATGAAGGTCATACTCGATGGTGTATTTAACCATTGTGGATCCTTTAATAAATGGCTCGACCGTGAATGTATTTACGAAGATGCGCCTGGTTACGAAAAAGGTGCGTTCGTATCAAAAGACAGCCCATACCGCACATTCTTTAAGTTCCGCGAGGATACGTGGCCGTACAATGTTAATTATGACGGCTGGTGGGGGCACGATACACTGCCAAAGCTCAATTATGAGGAATCCCCAAAGCTGTACGAATATATTATGCGGATCGCACGCAAATGGGTTTCACCACCTTATAATGTTGATGGATGGCGTTTGGACGTGGCAGCAGATTTGGGGCAGACCGCAGAGTACAACCATCATTTCTGGCACGAATTCCGCCGTAATGTAAAAGAAGCCAATCCGAATGCGATCGTGCTGGCAGAGCACTATGGTGATCCGACAGAATGGTTAAAGGGTGATCAGTGGGATACCGTGATGAACTACGATGCATTTATGGAACCACTCACCTGGTTTTTGACCGGTGTGGAGAAACACAGCGATGAGTACCGAGGAGATCTTATCGGGAATGCAGATGCTTTCTTTGGCTCCATGCGGCATTATATGACGAGATTTAATACGCAGTCTTTGCAGGTGGCGATGAATGAATTGTCCAATCATGACCACTCCCGTTTCCTGACACGAACCAACCATCAAGTTGGCCGTATCTCTTCGCGTGGAGCAGATGCTGCGAATGAAGGTGTTAATAAGAACCTGTTTCGAATGGCCGTATTAATGCAGATGACGTGGCCGGGTGCGCCGACCATTTATTATGGCGACGAGGCAGGACTTTGCGGATGGACAGATCCGGACAGCCGACGTGCGTATCCTTGGGGACACGAAGACGAAGAGCTGATCCAGTATCACAAAGAATTGATCCGTATTCACAAAGAACACCAGGTACTGCGAACCGGCTCTATTCTATTTTTGTTTGGGGAATATCAGTGCATTAGTTATGGTCGTTTTGATGACAATGAACATATTGTGGTAGCAATTAATATCAGTCAGGATACAAGACATATGGAGATCCCGGTATGGCGTTTGGGTATGACACAGCCAACTAGAATGGCACGTGTGATCCTTACCGATGCCAGTGGATTTTCCATAGAGACAAAGGTGTACCCGGTACAGTCCGGCAAATTGATCTTAGACTGCCCACCAGAGACGGCAGTGTTAGTCAAAGATATTGGAAACCTGTCGTGATCAGGTGTAACAATGGAAAGGAACATGAGATATCGTGAAACATAAATTGAGTGAGACGTGGCATCAGTTTCGTGACTGGATGCATGGCAGAGGACGTAACATCATCATACTGGCAGTAATTGTCGGGGCAGTATGCATGATCGGAAATTACTGCTTCGTATGGCATGGCGGCGATCCGTTCTATCAACAGTCCGATGCGGCGCCAACAATGACACCGACTCCGGAGCCGCTGGATCAGACGATCGTGGGCGGGGATTCCCTGCAGGCGGCGCCGAGCGCGACACCGACCGCAAGTGCTGAGAGTGGGAAGTAAGGAGTTATAATCTTGCGGAAAATCTGTATAGAGTATGGGTGTTGATATAATATAAGGAATGGTATTGATGAGAGGGGCGCTAGACGCCCCTTAATTATATTCAACAATTAATGTTATAAAAATATAGAGTGGATACATATTTATCGAGCAAAGGGAATTAAAACAAATACGTAGGACTGTTTTAGCATATATAAAGATATTGAAAAGGGATAGAAATATAAAACAATTAATATACGTTTATTTTAGGGAAAAATCAATTTTTTGAAGTGCATTTTTTTGAGAAGGAAATGTGCAAATGGATGCTATTATGCTAATTGAAAAAGATAAAGCCAATAGTTTCAAGAAAGGGGATAATATATGGCGTGGTTGATTGATCTGTTTATCGTATGGTTAATAACAGGTGTTGCTCAAATGGGAAACATTCCAATCGTATTAAAAGTATTAGTGTGCGTTTTGCTGGTGTGTATAGGTGTGGTGGTCGGAATTATTGGTATGATACGGAGTGAATAGCTTAATATTTTTTTATTAAACAATTTTACTAAAAGATAATTTTAAATGATTAGTTTATTTTGCGCATAAAATAGGCTGATTATGTAGGAGGTGAGTGGAAGATGGCAAGATTCGCAGTGTTAAAACAATCCCTAGGTATAAAAAAATGTGCATTTTGCAAATATTATTATGATCCATCTTATACAGTTATTTCGCCTAAAAAAGGGCAAAAAAATGTATGGGAATATGAAAATAATATAAAAAGACCATGTAGATTAAGAAACAATATGGAAATGCAATCGCACATGTGCTGCTCAAAATTTGAATCTAGAATTTAATGATGTCTTAAATATAGAAAGATCGGCAAATAATTAAGAAGAAAAAATACATTGGCGTGTTACAATCTTTTTAGTAGTAAAAAATAGTTTTTTACTACAATTTGAACTACATATTTTATTAAGTTTTTAGGAAGGAGCGATGAGTTATGATTATGGAATTGGCTTTAGCAGCACTCGCTAGTGCATGCGATTTTGACGGTAATACTACGACTAGAGAGCAGATTGATAGTATTGAACGTCAAACTAGTATGCAAACGGAAGCAGCCGTGCAAATTGAAAAGGAAATAACAAAACGACAGATTGTTGATGGTATATTTGGCTTGTTGAATGCAGGCGTGCAGAGTGGTAATCAAAATGAAGGAAGGAGATAAAAATGTTATTAAATAAACTTCAAGACGAAAACAAGGAATTATTTTTGAGGCTGGAAATGTTATTGGTAAATATTGATGGTAAATATTGTGACAGTGAAAGAAGATTGGTTGAACAGCATTGTAGAGAAATGGGGATTCAACCTATTGAATATGATAAAACTGTTACTATTGAGAAAATAGCAGAAACAATAAACCGTGAAATGTCGGTTGAGGAAAGAAAAATTATATTAATAGAACTGATTACGGTTGCAATCATAGATGGTGTTTATGATGAAAGGGAAAAAGAATTTGTAGAGTATTTACGTAAAATGCTACACATGCCAAAAGAAGTTGGAGAACAGGCTTTGGCATTAGTTCAAAAATTAATTGATGCAAGCGTATCGATTGAAAATTTTGTTGCATGGTAGGATTGTTTGTTTTTGCTTTACGTTTACATAAAGTAAAGGATAATCGTTATATTATTTTGGTAAAGGACGAAAAATGAGATTGAATTGTAGAAAACATAATAAGTGCATGTTTTGCAAATACTGGCTTGGACTACCGCCTACGGTAGAATATAGAACAGGGGATGTAATAGATGTACCGAACAAAGGATTATGTTCGAGAGATAAGAAAAACGGTGAGCATAGAGCTGATGGATTATGTTATCAATTTGAAAAAAGTTTAAAATATTTATGATTAAGGAGGTGGAAAACATGGCAGCTTTACCTATGGGGGCATGTCCGTATTGTGGAAGAGCATTTGCAATTTGGACTAAAAAAAATGGAACTAGAAATTGTAGTGGGTGTAAAAAGATTATTGTTGTTCAAAATGGTCAGGTTGTTGGGTGGCGGTAATTATTTACATATTGTATGTAAATGAGATTACCATACACTTATAATTCTGGCACAAAATGTTGTTATTATTTATTGGAGCATATTGTATAATAGGGTGATTTATTGATTATTAAGAAGGAGAAAATAAATGTATTGTTCAAGATGTGGTGCACAAGTTAATGATAATTCAAATTTTTGTTGTCATTGTGGGAGTAAGTTGAATAGTAAGTCTGAAATATATAATAACCAAGAAATGGACGAGGAGGACATTACAAATAAATTAACATATATTGTTACATTTTTATCTGACATATGCATTTCTCATTTTAACATGAGTAAAAAAGAATATACCAGTAAAAGAGGAGTACAGGATTTTTGTTTTTTTTTGAGAACCGTATTGGAATGCACGGATAAACATTGCAATTCTACGACGAAAGTAACAAGAAAGGTCATTGAGGAATATGCAAGTAACGTAGATTGCATATTAACTGAATTATTCCAAAAACATCCAGAGATACGTTATTCTAAGCAAATACAAAAATTATCGAAGGGCATGGGACAAGATATACTTGATATTAGACTGTCAGATACAGGTCATATAATTGAGAGCACTTATAAAATGGAGGGGGATAATGTTAGTGATGAAATGATTGAAGAAGAAATTTCACTTTACTCCTGTTTCCAGACTGAATTTTTTGAGGGGCTAGATAGATTTAGAGAACAATACGGAACTATATTGGATAAAGGGAATGCTCAAGTAATTAAAGAAAAAACAGATGGTTTATTTGTATGTAGAGGTGTTATTTGGAAATATCTTCATTTGCTTGAAGCAGTAAGGGATGTGTTGTTTGAGTGGTTATTGGTACGGAATGATATAAAAAAGGAACTTACGGAACTATTAACCCTTTATCCTGCTGATCATGCAATGGATTTTGATAGGACTGTTTTTGAAAAAAAGTATAAACATTTTGAGATGGATTGTAGAGATCAGTTAACTCTCGAGGAGAAAGAGATGACATTGGAATTTGAAATGTGGGATGCAGAAGATGTATCTGAAATTGGATGTACAGTGGCTGGAAATGATTATTACGATATAGAGACTGGTCGCAGTTTTCCGAATTTGTTCCAATTTGAAATTGAGACTTTTGAGGAAACGGATGAATGGTCTGAAAAACGAGAGGGATTTATTAAGAAAGTTCAAGTCAAGGCTATAAGTAATTATACTGCTGATATGATTGGTGTAGATGATTTGGGATGTATAACATTTCAATTTTCAACTAATATAAAATCTAAAAGTAGTGAGTTAAACATCCATGTACGGAATTTCAATATTATGTGGAACAATCTCACAGATTTTTTTCAAGAACTCAAGGATGAAATTAGTGGAAAACAAGTAAATTAGAGATGAAGCCATTTATATAGAGCATTGTTAATCAGTAAACGGCAATCGTTGAAACAATTGAGAAAATGGTTTCCAAAAACGGAGACAAAATCAATCCAAAGGATGTCGTGAAAAAATTGTCAAAACACTAGGTAAAATGGGAATAGTAGCATGTTAGCTGCTATTCCCATTGTTTATTTTTCACTAAAATTCGATAGCCGAATGTACAAAGTGCACCAGGCCAGCAAGATTTTTAACTTGAAAAATTGTCTGGGTTGGTGAATTTACCCTCCAAAATTTGGCGCTTTTGCTTATAGCTATTCTAAAAGTTGTATCATATAATACAACATACGAAAGGAAAAAACGTATAGGGATAAGGGAGGAAAAACGATGGCGAAAGCGTACGAAGAATTGGAACTCAAAGACGATTTTATGTTCAGCGTGATCATGCGCGATCCGAAATATGTAAAACCGTTTCTAGAAACAATCCTAAGGATCAAGATCGCAAAGATCGAATATCCGGAGGTGCAGAAAAACATTGACATTGCAGCGGGTGCTAAAGGAATCCGCCTCGATGTGTATGTCGAGGATGAAAAACACACAGTATTTAACCTGGAAATGCAGACAACCACTGCGAGAAATCTGCCCAAACGGATGCGATATTATCAGGGAATGATCGATCTGAATATTTTGGAAAAAGGTGATGATTATAATCACTTGAAGAAAAGCTATGTCATCTTCATCTGCACCTTTGATCCGTTTGGACTGGGACGGCATATTTATACCTTTGAAAACCGCTGCAGTGAAGATATAGCATTGACATTAAACGATGGCACCGTTAAGATAATCTTAAACACAAAAGGGACTTTGGATGATGTAAGTCCTGAAATGAAACGATTGTTGGATTATGTTGACGGAAAAGGCGTATCGGATACCTTCACAAGAGATTTGGAAGAGGCGGTACAGTCCGCCCGTCAAAATGAGAAATGGAGGTTGGATTATATGACATTACAGCAGGAATATAGAGAACGCTTCCAGGAGGGTAAGGTCGAAGGCATTAAAGAAGGTAAGATTGAAGGGAAAATTGAAACCTTATATGAGGAACTTCATATGACCGTGGTTGAGATCGCAGAGAAATTAGCGATTTCGGAAGAAGAGGTGCAAAGGATCGTAGATGCCTTGTAAGTCCTGCCTATATATAATGTACCCTATAAGGTGGACACAGTAAGAAAAAGGGATTGTCCAGAATGTTAATCATCGCGAGAGAAAATAATAAATAATTGCTAGGTCTGAAATTACTGAAAGGAGCCTTAATTGTGGATACTTTAACAAAGGGAGATATTCATAAAAATAGACATTATTTTTAAAAATTATAAGACCAGAGTGTGGACACGATGAAAAGGGGGATGCCCCTATTAAGTGGACATGTGAAAAAGGAATCAAATTCTATAAAGTAGACACTGGTTAAGGGCAATAAATTAATAAAAATGGATACATGAGTATATCTAAGAACAAGGGCATCTGATACAATAAGATCAAGATTGGAGAGGATGCAATGAAAGAATATACTGCATAAGAAATGAAACTGTTAAAAGCAAATCCATATACGTTCAAGGTAACTACGAATAAATTGTATTTTACAATCGAATTTAAGGAAGCTTTTGGACTGAATATTATGATAAGAAAACGAAACAGCATGAATGTATGATAGAACCATATCATGCTAGAGTGTTCCGAAACGAGCAAAAGCATAAAACGGCACAAATGAATGATTATAAAACAAAACATATTGACAATTGACATATGAAATGATATGTTTATACATATACAAATAATATAACAAGTTCTTTTGCTCTTATGTTCTAAAACGAGAAATGTGTATATGTTGGACAGATTTACTAGCATGGATTTGTATCCTTTATAGGTGCAGATTCCTGCCATAGGCGCGGTTTTGGTATAGTAAATCAAGGGTTGTATCCTTAAGAGAGGAAGAACTTGTTGCCAACAGGGAAAGGTAGGGAACATGGGAGAGAAAGACATTGCGGAGAAGGTACTGGAGGATTACAATGACGTTTTTGCGGATATAGTTAATGTGTTATTGTTTCAGGGAGAACAGATCGTAAGGCCGGAGCAATTGGAGGATAAAACATTACGGTCTTCTTATAAGGCAGATGGTAAATTACGCGAAATAGTGAGAGATGTCGGAAAGAATTGGAATCAGGACACCATACGCATCGCCTGTTTGGGGATTGAAAATCAGACAGATTCTGATGCGGATATGCCATTGAGAGTTATTTCGTATGATGGAGCAGAATATCGTGCTCAGTTAATTAGAGATATATCTTCACAGGATGGTGGAGATGGTGATATAATATCTACCAAGAAGAGGCGTGATATAAAGCGTTATCCGGTTGTGACATTGGTGCTGTATTTTGGCTATGAGAAACCTTGGAGTTCCTCGAAGAGTCTTTTGGATCGACTAACTGTTTCAGATGCATTGAAACCATATGTGCAGGACTATCGGATCAATGTATTTGAAATCGCATATCTTACGCCGGAACAGGTAAAACTATTTCAGAGTGATTTTCGCATTGTAGCGGATTATTTTGTGCAGAAACGGTTAAATCATGAATATAAACCATCGCCACAGAAAATGAAGCATGTGCATGCAGTTTTGCAAATGATGAGCATAATGACGGGCGATCATCGATTTGAGGATGCATATAATGATGCGATACAGAAGGAGGAGTTGAATATGTGTGAGGTATTGGATAGAGTAGAGAAAAAAGGATATGATGCTGGAAGAATTGCCGGCAAAATTGCTGGCAAAATAGATGTGTTCTATCATGAACTAGGTATGTCCGTATCTGAGATTGCAGAGAAACTGAGCATAACAGAGAGCGAAGTGCAGAAAATTCTTGATGAATCGGAATAATTCAGAAGACTTTGAAAGAACATTATATTAATGCTTTGTAAGATAAACAGTCCTTTTATGATGTTTCATACTGGGGCTGTTTTTTATTGTTCAAATTAAGCTTATAATCGCACGTGACAATAAAATAAATTTTTTCAACCGCCTGAAAGTTATAATATCTCTTAAAAGGGTAATATTGCTGTTTGTATGCAAATTCCTGGAAAATTAAGATGTAGAAAAAAAAAACAAGGTAGTGACGTGCACTATCTAGATAAGGAAATTTGATCCAATAGACAAATTAGTTTCTAAAATTACGACATCTAAAAAAACAACAATCCGTTTCGGTGCAAAAGGAAACGGAACGAGAACGCACATATTGAGCACTTCCGAGAAAAGTAATGTAGCTATGAGGGTTGAGAAATGTTGAATATTTCTGTATAATGGATTTAAAATATGTACGTTATGTCGATCTCGTAAATTAGGAAACATGAATATCGTGCAATGCCTAGTGATTATTTCATTAACAAAGGAGAGGTGGGTAATATGAAGAAGAATACTAAGCAAACAAAAGATGACAAAATGAAAAAGCCAAAGCAGCATCCAAAGCAAAAGGGATTTCGAATGGGACTGCGAGCAAAGATATTGGGGATATCGTTGCCAATTACCATCATTATGGTTATTGCAATGATTGCCATTGCTTACAGTGTTTCGGAGAAAGACATCATGAAATCTTCACAGAGCTTGCTGCGAACATCAGCAAAAGATCAAGGAAATCAGATCGAGGCGTGGTTGAATCGTAAACTGGACGAAGTTAAAACAGTAAAGTACGACTTAGAACATTCCGGTGCAGTGAAGGATCAAAAGTTGTTACAGAAGAAATTAAACGATTATTATGCGTTGGATGATTCTTTTGTCGGTGGTTTTTATGTGACGGACACAGCAGGAACTGTCATGAAAGCTGATGACAATACGACACAGATCAATAATGCAAAAGATCAGATATGGTATCAAAAAGGGCTAACCAGAATGAATCCGGGTTATACGCCTGTTTTTGAAGATGCTGAGAATCATATGATGATCAGTGCATGTGGCATGTTGGACGATGCAACGAACATTCGTATATTGTCAACAAACTTGTCTCTTGATTCGGTGAATATTATTGTTAATTCCAGTGTATCCATGCAAGGGGCTGAGTCATTGCTTGTAGACAAAAGTACAGGCGATATTCTTGCATCGCGTGAATCAGAATTGATCGCAACATCTTTAAAAGATACATCCAATGGTTTTCTTAAAAATGTTGCAGATAAAATTAACAAAGACGACGAGTCGGTGACAACAATACGTGATAAAGTAGTTGTTACGCGTGAAATTGCAGGAACAGATTGGGTCCTTGTTTCCTATGTGCCAACCAGTTTGATCACTTCTGAAGTAGATAATTTGAGAACGATATTGATCGGAGTTGCAATTGTTGGCCTGCTGGTATTTACGCTGCTTAATACAATAGGCGTGTCACTTACGGTGAAACCATTGCGAATACTCAGTCACAAGATCAAGGCGATGTCAAATGGTGATTTTACAATACAGATCGAAGTGAAAGGCACTGACGAGATTGCTCAGATTCAACAGAGTGTAAAGATATTTACAGAATATATGCGTGAAATGATCTGTAAAATTAATGCTGTATCAGATAGTATTAGAAACCAAGCTGATAGCAGCAGTGTTGTGTCAGTGAGTATGCAGGACGCTTCGAATGCGCAAGCAGCTTCTATGGCGGCTTTGAGTGAGACTGTTGAGCAGATTTCGGAGTCGATCAATGAAATCGCCGAGAGCGCAACAGATCTTAGCGGTGTTGTTTCTGATGTGTCTCGGGATAGCGAACAGGTGAAATCGCAGATCGATAGTACTGTCGGCATTGCACGTAAAGGTCGGAGTGATATGGAGTTGGTAGGTACTGCTATGGATGAGATACGTGATTCTATGTCGTTACTGGTAGATGCTATTCGTAAAGTGGGGGAAGCTTCCAAAGAGATTACAGGAATTACAAGCTTGATCGCGAATATTTCAGAAGAAACCTCATTGTTGTCGTTAAATGCTTCTATTGAGGCTGCGAGAGCCGGAGAGGCTGGAAAGGGATTCTCTGTGGTAGCCACAGAGATCAGCAAACTTGCACAAAACACAGCATCCTCCGTGGAAGAGATCTCACAGTTGATCAGTCAGGTGGATGGCCTTGTGGATGATGCTGTAAATCAAGCGAATGTCAGCGTACAAAATATTGGTGAGAGTGGTGGCCGCATACGTGTGGCACAAGAGACATTTGAGCAGATTTATACATGTATTGAGGATATGAAAAATGGTATCAATAATATGATCACACAGATTGCTGCTGTAAATAATGTTGCTATGGACGTATCAGCAATTTCAGAGGAGCAGGCTGCTTCGACTACCGTGATCAGTGAAACTTCGGATGCTATGGTTGATCAGGCTAACAATTTAGCAGGCCAGAGTGAACAGGTGGCAGACAGCTCGAAGGTTTTGACGAACACTTCAGAGCAGCTTGCAGAGCAGATGGGTAGATTTCAGATATAAGGAACGTTGTTTGGATACTATACTAGGTGATAAGTATAAAGAAAAATGCAAATAAGTTTTTAGGGTAAGCATGACGGCACTGGTGTGGTGCTGTATGCGGAAATGGAGAGGATTATGACAAAAAAAATAGTATTATATTGTTTGGCTGTCATGTGCTGCGTATTGACAGTCGGCTGTTCGGGGAAAAAAGAAGATGGTCAGAGCTCCGGCAAAGACCTTAAGATTATGTTAACTGTATCTGATGGTTCTGACACATTTCGTGCCACACTCGCAGAGGCAGCCCAAAATGCAGCGGAAGAAGCCGGTTATACAATAGATATTCAGGATGCAGCGGGTTCTTCGGAGACACAGATGAACCAGATTAAGAATGCAAAGGACGCGGATGTGATCATATGTGCGTTGTGTGATGCCGGAACGGCACAGCAAATGGAGGCATTGGCGGGAGACAAACCGATTGTATTTATTAACAGTTGTCCGGAAGAAGAATACCTGCAAAAAAATAAATATGTCTATGTTGGATCTGACGAAGCGGTGGCCGGTAATCTTCAGGCAGAATATGTCCTTAATAAATATGCGTCCAAGGACTCCTTAAATATCGCACTTCTCAAGGGAGAGAGTACGCATTCAGCGACAAAGGGACGTACCAAAGCGAATAAAGCAACATTAGAGGCATCCGGTAAAACCATACATTATGTATATGAGGATTATGCGGATTGGAGTACTGAAACCGCAGCCAAAATGTTTCATCAGTTTTTACAGACCGGACAGCCGGTTGATGCCGTTATATGTAACAATGATTCGATGGCAGTAGGTGTTGCACAGGAAGTCCAGAAAGCTAAAATAGATACAAACACATTACCTATTCTTGGTGTCGATGCAACAACTGATGGATTAGACTTGATTTCGCAGGGTGCCATGGCATGTACAATTTTTCAGCCGGCGAAAGGGCAGGGAGAAGCAGCGGTCAAAGCAGCAGAAAAACTTGCTTCCGGACAATCTGTCGAGTCGCTTGATGGAGCGGAACATAATGGCCTGTTTGTATGGGTGCCATTTGAACAGGTTACGGCAGAGAATTTATCGCAATATCAGTAACTCAAACGTTATGTCACGTTACTTATTCAAACGTTGCACGTTAAGATTATTGTGTTGTCACATACATTTTACATAAATTATACAGTTGTGTGCTCGTAGATTTTACGCACCTTGGTTACAATATTTGCAAACATATAAAGAAATGCAAATGATTGATAACAAGGGGATGAGATTATGAGTATGAGTACGGTATTATTGATATTTGGTGTTGTTATGGCAGCCATTGTGTCTATGCAGTGTGATCCGAATAATCCATTTACATTGCATAGACGCAGTACGAAAGATCTTGTGGAGGAGGTATTGGCAGATCCAATCCTGATCGTATTACATGCGTACCACACCTCAGATGAGCAGTTGAAGTTAGGATATGGACAGCTCTGCGAACAGCTTGGCAGTTTACGCGAATTAAATCGCCGCAAAGATGTTTGTCATTGTATTCATCTTGTGATGAGGGAACTGCGGGAGCGGTGTAAGGATGCGCAGACAAAGCAGGAAGTATTAGAAATGCAGTATCGCCAGACGATTGGCGAACTGCTATTGGAAGCTCTAGCTGATTGATCATGAGCAATATGAAATATATTTGAGTTACAATATAAACACATTCAGAAATATAAAAAAAAGCTCAGAAGAATTTCTTCTGAGCTTTTACAGTTAACAGGGGTGCCAGGAATCGAACCCGGCTCTGGAGTTTTGGAGACTCTTATTCTACCGATGAACTACACCCCTAAATGCGATGTGTCACTCGCAAGCGACTATAATAGTATACAAAATTCATCGGAGTTTGTCAATAGTTTTTTGAGAAAATCTACGCATATCTCAGCAAAAACTCAGCAAAAACTCAGCAAAAACTCAGCAAAGACAATATGCAAAATTTATGCAGAGTTTATGGTGAATAATTATTCATCCTCTTCCTCTGGTTGTTCTATGATCTGACGGAAATAAGCTAGTTTTTTGTCTGCCTCACGCTGCTTCATCCAAGCTTTTACATCTTTTGCAGGGAATAGCTTGCGCAGCAACTGATATGGATACCAAATGATTTTCATTCGTGTGACAGCATCGTAATGCATTTTGATATTTTCGCTGCGATCCTTTAACACAGTGATACGCATTGCCTGGCGATGCATGCGGTTGCGTAGATTGCCGATCTTGCGGTGCAGGAAAAAAGTTTCGTTTGCCTTATTCTGTCGTTCGCGGTTCATCTGGTAAACCGTATAGTCCTTGGTGATACGCAGCAATGTATCAAAGTAAAAACTGTCAACTAACGTGTACTCAGTGCCGTTTTTGATTTCTTTGGAAAGCGGTTTGGTGTGACAATCGGAGTAAGCACTGCCGATCCCGTAATCGTGTGCGAGTACGCAGGTAGCGTAAACGCGGACGGTTTCGTTGTAGGCAGTGAGATATTTCTGCTTAAAGTTACATTCTAAGTCGTAAGAATAGGTGAGCTGATTTTTCTGCATCAGAATCTCACGCATTGCGATTGTCATGGCATCGTCTTGATCGATATGAGCCATAAAGACATCGAAGATCTCCTGCATAACAGGATGACCGGCAACAGCTGCGTATATGCGCTCTGTGATAGAAGTATCGTTTTGAAAACCAAACAGAGCTTGTGTGCGTAGTAATAACGGTGTGATATATTTGATGCCGCGTACCTGCTTGGAAAGAGCGATGCCGCCTTCTTCCATTAATTTTTTACATTTGAAATATTGTCCAACGACATGATAGCGTCCTTCGTTATACGCTTTTCGAATGGCAGGATGCTCATCGATATTACAGTTTTCTTCATCTAAACAAGTAATCTCTGCATCAAATTCGACCAAAGTGCCGACCAAAGTATCAAGGTTATTCTGCTCTTGTTCGGTCAATGTGGTTTTTCCAAAGTGATCGTAGTATATGTGTTTTGGAATTGCCTGAAAGGCATTGTAATAATAATCCAAGCGTACTTTTAGTCGTGGGTGCTCTTCAAAGTTTGTGTTGGAAAGGATAAAATCTTTGTTTTCCATCAGAAGATCTACATATCGGTCCGCAAAAGCCGGACGGCGTGTGCACATATACAAAGTAAGGCTTGCCGTGAATGGGGCAACCTCAGAGGCTGCTTCCGGATTGGCATTTTGTACGATAAAACGGATAGCATCCAGACTACCGAGAATCTGCTTGTTGGATGTGCTGGAGACGATAGAAGTATCATGACGCAAATAGTGGTAATAAGGCGTAGATACATAACTGATCTTCTTCGCATAAGACATAACGACCGGAAGCCACGCCACATCTTCAAACCAGTGTGCCGGGAAGGCAAATTGTTTGACAAATGCAGTACGGTATAATTTAGAACAAGTTGTTACGGTGTAATCAGATTGTCTTAGAAAATCTGTTCCGGTGTATACTTTATCCATATCGAAATCATAAGTTCCTTCAATCGTCACTTCCTGATACAGTCCATGACGAAAATACGGACAAAAGATAATGTCGCTTTCCAGTACAAAGGCAGACTCATATAGATCCGTCAACATTTCCGGATCTACAATATCATCCGAATCGACGAACATCAAATAGTCGCCCTTTGCTTTGGATATACCGAAGTTTCTGGCGAGCCCGGGACCGCCGTTTTCTTTGCGATAATAACAGATCTGTTCAGAATGCGCATCGGCGTATTTTTGTGCAATGGCAGGACTGCCATCGGTCGAACCGTCATCAACTAAGATGACTTCAAAACTCTCAAATGTCTGCGCTAATATCGAATCCAGACAGTCAGCTAAATATGCTTCGACATTATACACCGGTATAATAATTGAAATGTTTGGTTTCATCTTCACTTCCCCCTCGTGATTACTGTCAAGTTGCTCCTCATGCCTCTAAACTTTTTGCAAATGCGTCCGTCAAAAACTTTGCGGATTTTTCGCGTTCTGCCTGTAGGTGTTTGTAAACATCATCGTAGTCGATTTCGGTTACGGCAGGCATTTCTTGATCGTTTTGCAAAAATCGGTCATCTAGGTGCAGCAAATGCAAAATACTGGTCACGCGGGAATCTTTCGTTCCACGTGCATAGGTATAAAAGCTTTTCTTATTGATAAGAGAAAAGCAGACCCCATGAAAAGCATTTGTTAATATAAAATCTGCATGCATGAAATATCCTAAAAATTCTTCAATACCAATGGATAATTTCACTTTGTTACGGAAAATATTTGTATAAAAAACGCTGATCTCAATGACTTCCAAACCGCGTTCTTTGGCAATTTTATGTGCATCCTCTAACATCTTTCGATTGTTTTTGAGGCAGTTATACACTAACAGATAATGTTTTTCTTTTGGTTTTACAGCGATCTTTGCATAGTCCTCAGCATCTAATAACAGGGTAGGATCTAACACATTTACGACCGGTTTATCCGTATATTCCTGCGTAAACTCGGTTCCCTGAATCTCACGTACCGAAATGGAATCAAAATTTTTAAGCAGTTCGCGGAAACGCGCCTGTCTCTTTTCTGAAAAGTTTGTATAACCGATGCAGGCGGCATAAGATATCTTATTTTTGCCCCGCATAGATGGGAGATTGCAGAAAAATCCATTATCAAAGCCCTGTGTGCTGTGTGGACTCCAGATAACATCGCTTTCGCATACGATCGTATCAAAGTCGAACAATGCCTTGCTAAGCAGTGCCTCGTCATATTGACAATTGGTCATGCGGTACTGCGTATCAAAAAAGTTCATAAATTTTTTGTATCTGGTCAGATTCGGAAAGAAATATCCAAGCCAAAAAAAGAATCGTTTTACTTTCTCCTTAGGCTGTTCAGAAAGAAACGGATATTTCATATTGTAGGTTTTCATGAAACGGGGAAGATAGTCGATAATGACGTTATCGATCCCCTGTTTATCCAAATACTGCTGAAATGCATAGGAATGCAATGCAGCACCGAAATTCAAGTGTTTTGAATATTTATTAATACTGATAATTCCAACTTTCATAGTTATCCTCATTTCTGGCATTCCTGCAGAATGCGTTTGGAAATTGTTTCGGTTGCGTTTCCGTTGTCAAAGCTGCCAAGATCGGTGTGATGTTTGTGAACATCTTTGAGATACTGTTCCTCGTCAAAGTGAGCAATATTGTCGACCAATGCGGCATTGTTTTTAGCAAGTGGGAATGGCCAGTCGCGCACATCCACGTAAAAGCCTTGTGTCTCTAAATATTCGTCCAAATCTGTGGTATACAGAAAACATGGACGTTTTAACAGGGAATAATCCCATACACTCGAAGAGTAGTCTGTGATCAAAATATCTGCGGCAAGAAGGAGATCCTGCATATCGCCATAATCTGTGACATCGATAATATGCTGCCCCTTTGTGTCTGCCGGAAGACGTTTCTTAATAAAGTAATGCATGCGGTACAAGATAGTCCATTCTCCGCCAAAACGTTCTTTGGCAGCTTCTACGATACCGCGTACATCCAAATTGTAATCCGTTGCCTCGTTGCGTTTGCCCTTGCGGTAAGTAGGGGCATAGAGGATGATCTTATTATCAGCAGGAATATTGTAATATTTACGAATATATGCTGCCGTTTTGTTGTCGTGATTATTGACCAGTTCATCATTACGCGGCATTCCGCATTCCAAACATTCACCTTTGTGAGCAAATGCACCACGGACAACATATTTGGTATAGTATTTACAACTGGAAACTAAAATATCCGTATGGGAAGCACTGAGCTCTTGGATCTTCTGATCCGACGTGCGGATGCTTGGATTGTCCAATAACAATTTTTTATATGCACCGCCACCGTGTCCGGTTCCAATGGTTGTCTGTTTCTTGCGGAACGGGATCATGGCAGGTATACGCATATTGTATACAAATACGCGGGAAGACAATGCGTAACGGTAGAATGAAAAGGTACCGTATTCCACAGTCTTCGATACGCCCCAGTCGGCAAGCCAGCGGAAGTTGTTCGCCCCTTTAAATGCCCAGATGATCTCTACATCGTCCGGATAATTTTTTGCCAGATATTCGGAGATGCGGCGAGGATTGCAGGCGTATTTGCCGGCTTCAAAACTCATAAACATAACCCGGTTTTTCTTGATCGGGAAAATATAAAAGACGCGCAGAACGATCAGGTAAATGCAGTCCTTAATATATTCTTTGATACGTGCGATGGAGCGGAAGTCAGCGCCATAGCGTGAATATTTACGGTATTTTAATAATTTCTGATACTGTCTGTAATGACGGTACCGCTTTAATAATTGAATCAAGCGATGCATAATGTTCCTCATTTCTATTTCATATGATCAATGCCGCTTTGGAATGGAAGTGCCGATCGTTCGGCATAAGAACACGCCAAAACAACGATAAAACCTTTGATATTCTATCATAATAGGGTGATTCTGTAAAGAATATGTAATAATTATGTCATATTTTGGGAGCTTTTCATGTTTTTGGAAAGATCATGGCAGATTCCCCTGCCTGGTCCCAGCGGTCTTTCTTCTCGTCATATTGGGTGCAGAGCCAATCATAGACGTCATCCAGTCCTTCTTCGGTATACGGAAAATACGCATAGGTTTTATTTTCTTCCGGTGTCTTTTCAAAGCAAAACGGCTCAGGCCATATGGCAGCGCGAAAACATTCTTCCTCATTGTCTTTTTGCCATTTTTCTACCTGATAACGCATCCCCTGAAAACTTGCTTTCAGAATAGCTCCTTTGCGATAAAACTCTTGTTTGTCATATAGTGATTTTCTGCTATTCATGGTCAACCTCATTTCTATTGGTAAGATCGGACGATTCCGGTCAGTTTGTCTATGACAGTGTCCCGCATAAAGAAGTCCTGTTTTTTGACGCGTTCGATCAAAGGCTGGATCTGCTCAATACGGTCAGTTTGAGCGTATATTTTGCCAAGGGTAATGTAGGTGCTTGATATATCGCTCCCGATATCCAGTGCATACGAAAAAATGCTCTCTGCGTCTGCCAGCTTCTCCGACTGATAGAGTGCCTCTCCCCATTGATTTAGTGCCCGGATCAGTCGGGCATAATTTTGATCGCAGGCAGAAAGGATCTCAAAATTGGCAATGCCGTAGTTGAGTTTAATATCAGCATTGCTCATTCCCTGCAGGTTCAAAATAGGACGTTTCAGTATCTCGCGCACATCATCCTGGGCGTCTTGTATAGCACCGTCTGCCTGATCGTCCCACGGCAGCAGATTTTGATCGACTTCGAGATAATCCAATTCGGAAATATCTTTTTTGCGGGCGAAGTTAGAAGCTTTTTCTTTGCTCCAAAAAGATTGATTCCACTGTGGTTTTTTTGCCCCTTGTTTCATCTTGACTTGCACATAAATTATGAATACAATGAAGAGGACAAAAAATATAGGTATAGTATTCATGATAATCACATATTCCTTTCTCAGCCTGCAAGCCGACAGCCGAACCGACAAGCTTGCATCGCGGGTGGGGCTGTACCGGGGACAGACAGGAGGTAACAATGAACTTTTTTAATCGTAAAAACCAGAAAAGAATTGCATCAGTAATCTGTATTTTAGTTATTATTGCAATGGTTTTGCCTATGGTCTTAGAGTATTTAGTAAAATAGTTCATCGGCGGGGTTATAAAGGGCGCTTATTCTATAAGGATAGAATGGACGCCCTTTTGCTTTTTGCTTTTGTTGATTCGGAAATTGCTGCCGCGTAGTGCGATATATCGCAAAACACTGACCTTGCATTTTCCTGGTTAAAATCGACTATACAAAATAACTGAAAAAATGTCAAATTATGAAGAAATCTTTGACTTGCGAAGGACTCTTATTTATGACAAAATATAATGTGAATTGGGAGGCTTATTGATTATGACAAACAAGAATAAACGTTTATCCGGTATTTTTATAGTTGGCTGTCTTTTGGCTGTCGGCGTGGCAGTGGCTGCAGAGCTTGCTTCTTCCGGGATCTTTGGATCAAAGCATACGATCTGTGAAGGGGTTAAGATCGGCAAAGTCGAAGTTGGCGGAATGACGAAAGCTGAGGCTGAGAATGCCGTAGATGATCATATTGCAGGGCTGCTTAGCCGAAAGGTTGTTATCCAGATCGGTGAGAATGAGTTGGAAACAGATTTTGAATCACTCGGAATGCACTTTTCGGAAGAAAAGTTGATCGATCAGGCATACGCGGTTGGTAAAAAGGGTAACTTGATAAAGCGTATGCGCGAAGTGGAGAATGCGCATCAATCCGGCAAAACATTTGCCTTAAAGTATTCGTTTGATGAGCAGAAACTCAAAGAATATGTTGAAAAAGAGTGCACACAGTTTGATGTGAAAGCCAAAAATTCCAAATTATCCTTAAAAAATGGACGATTTGTTGCATCTAAGGAACGTACCGGCAGAGAATTGCAGGTCGACCAAACGATCGATCGTATCCGCAAGACGCTGCAGGAAGCAGACCAGTCGGATTCCTATACGGTACAGGCGATTGTGGAGACAACAGAGCCAAAGTACACGCAGGAAATGGTATCGAAATGCCAAGATCTGCTGGGACGTTATTCAACGTCTTATGCAACATCAACGGCGGCACGTGCGACGAATGTACAGACGGCGGCTGGAAGGATCAATGGAACAATTTTATATCCGGGCAAAACATTTTCCACGATCAAGGTGATCAAGGAGCGCACAGAGGCAAATGGTTACAAAAGTGCATCGGAATATTCCAGCGGTAAAGTGGTTGATGGCGTTGGTGGTGGCGTATGCCAGGTTTCCACGACATTATATAATGCGGTGATCAATGCAGAGCTAGAGGTAGTAGAGCGCTCGCCACATTCCATGGTGGTAAGTTATGTTGACGTGTCGCGTGACGCGGCGATTGCCGGTGATTATAAGGATTTTAAATTTAAGAATAATACCAATGCTCCAGTTTACATTGCGGCATCAGCCGAGGGCGGTGTACTTTCTTTTCGTATTTACGGCGAGGAGACAAGAGAAAGCGGTCGGGAGATTTCTTTTGAATCGGAGATCCTAGAGACGATCCAACCGGGAGATGATGAGGAGACGGTGGATGAGACAAAGCCTGCATCGTATCGTGAGGTAACACAGTCTGCACATGTCGGATATAAGGCAAAGCTGTGGAAGATCATTAAAGTAAATGGCAAACAAACGGACAAGGTGCAGCTCAATAGCAGTTCTTATGCGGCAGAACCGCGTCATGTGACGGTGGGAGCAGGTGCCGCAGGCTCACCAAAGCCGAGTGCGTCAGCGGATCCAAAGGCAACGAAGGATCCAAAAGCAACAGGTAAGCCAAAGAGTTCGAAGGAGCCGAAGAAGACGGCAAAACCAAAGTCTACAAAGAAACCGGCCAAGAACGCTACGGCAAAGCCAAAAGCAACAGCCGCAGCCAAAAAGACTACAAAGCCGGTAACGGAAGAGTAAAACATATACTATTATGCCGTTAAAATGGAATACGTTAGCGGATAAGATTGAGCGGGATAACAAAGGAGCAAACGAATATGAAGATAGGAAAAGTACCGGAAAATGTACTGAAAAGAGCGGTATTTAAGCAGATTCACCATAGACGACAAGAGGTTTTGCTGCATCCGGGTGTTGGAGAAGACTGTGCAGCAGTCGCACCGGAGCAGGGAGAGGTTTTTGTGCTTTCTACGGATCCGATCACTGGGGCAGACAAGCAGATGGGGGTCTTTGCCGTACATATTACGGCGAACGATCTGGCAACGGCAGGAGCGGAGCCGATAGGTATTTTGAGTAGCATTATTTTGCCGCCGGAGACGGAGGAACAGGACCTCAGACGAATTATGAGCGAATTGGAGCAGGCATGCGATGAGTTGCAGATCGAGATCTTAGGCGGACATACGGAGGTGTCTGACGCCGTGAATCGACCGGTCATCACAGTGACAGGGGTTGGAAAGGTTGCGCGTGGTGATCTCCTTTCGACGGGAGGAATGCAGCCCGGCGATGAGCTGGTCATGACGAAATGGGCAGGGTTAGAAGGTTCTGCGATCATAGCGGCTGAGAAACGAGATGTTTTGGAACAAACGCTGCCGGCTCATCTTATTGATACAGCAGAAAGTTTTCTGAAGCATATTTCAGTTGTGCCGGAAGCGAAGATTGCAATGCAGCATGGTGTGCATGCTATGCATGACGTGACGGAAGGTGGTATTTTTGGCGCACTGTGGGAGATGGGCGCAGCATCGGGAGTCGGTATCGTTGCAGATCTTGATAAAATACCGATCCGTCAGGAGACAATAGAATTGTGTGAGGTTTTTGATATCAATCCGTATCTGCTCATATCGAGTGGCTGTATGTTAATCGGCTGCGAGAATGGTAATTTGTTAGTAGAGCGATTGCAGGAGGCAGGAATACCGGCAGCGGTGATCGGACGCGCTACGGAAGGTAATGACCGTGTGATACGCAGTGGAGAGGAAACGAGATTTTTAGAGCCGGCAGGCAGTGATGAGTTATACAAGATATATGAGTAGGAAGCAATGGCTATAGATATTGGATCTATGCCAGAAAGGAATCAGTGATTGTTGTGTTAAATATTGTACTTTTGGAGCCGGAAATGCCGGCAAATACCGGTAATATCGGAAGGACGTGTTGTGCCACCGGCACGAGGCTGCATTTGATCGAGCCGATGGGTTTTCGGATCAATGATAAAATGCTGAAACGGGCAGGATTAGATTACTGGGAACATTTGGATGTCACTATTTATGACAGCTATGAGGATTTTTTGGAAAAAAATCCAAAAGCACGAGACAAGATGTATATGGCGACGACAAAGGCACGTCATCGATATACAGATGTCTCCTATGAGGAAGATGCGTATATTATGTTCGGTAAGGAGAGTGCAGGGATTCCGGAAGAAATTTTGGTGCAGACGCCGGACACTGCGGTCCGTATTCCTATGAATCCACAGATACGTTCCTTGAACTTATCGAATTCTGTGGCGATCGTACTGTATGAGGCGTTACGCCAAAATGACTTTTTCTCGATGCAGACCGAAGGAAACCTACATAGACTTAGCTGGGAAAATCCGGATATTGTATAAAATTATGAGGTGATAATCTATTTTTATGGAAAAGACCTTACTTTTTTCCAAATAGATATTGAAAAAAGGGCGGGAACATAATAGAATAATACTGTTGTGCAAAATATAATCAGGCACAGACAGTCAAACAAATGACAGAAATGGAGGATATTATGGGTGAATGTAAAGGCAAGATTGCCGTATTGACTAGTGGTGGAGATGCGCCTGGAATGAACGCAGCAGTGCGTGCCGTAGTACGTACGGGTATTGCAAAGGGTTATGAGGTATATGGAATCCGTAGAGGATATAACGGATTATTAAATAAAGAAATCTCTAAGATGACATTCCACGATGTATCAGAGAAGTTACAGCATGGTGGTACATTTTTGTTTACAGCAAGAAGTGCAGAGTTTGGTGAGGACGCCGGTAAGCAGAAAGCAGCAGGAATCTGTAAAGAACTCGGTATTGAAACTCTGATCGTTATTGGTGGTGACGGCTCTTTCAAGGGGGCACGTGATCTGTCAAAATATGGTGTAAATATTGTTGGTATTCCGGGCACGATCGATCTGGATATCGCTTACACTGAGTATACGATTGGTTTTGACACTGCAGTAAATACTGCAATGGAAGCAATTGACCGCATCCGCGAGACTTCCAACTCTCATGAGCGTGTCAGCGTTGTCGAGGTTATGGGCCGCTCCGCAGGATATATTGCATTGTGGTGTAGTATTGCTAATGGTGCAGAGCAGATCTTGATCCCGGAGAAATTTGATAACGATTATGATCGTTTGATGGGAATCATCAAGAGCAACCGAGAAGCAGGCATGACACATCAGGTGATCGTGAATGCAGAAGGAATCGGTCATTCTTATGGACTTGCTAAACGCATTGAGGAGGAGACAGGCATTGAGACACGTGCAACGATCCTTGGCCATATGCAGCGTGGTGGCAGTCCGACAGCAAGAGATCGTGTGTATGCATCTGTAATGGGTGCTTATGCAATTGATGTCATTGAGCAGGGTAAGAAGAATCGTTTGATCGGTTATAAGAATGGTAGAGTTTATGACGTTGATGTAGATGAGGCGTTTGCAATGACCAAAGATATCAACGATTATGAATACGAAGTAGCTGGTATTCTTGGTACCAGATGCGAGTAAGCCGTGTAGATTTTGGCATGACTATATAGCAGATATTTATATCAAGAAGAAAGGTTCGTCAATTTGAAATGACGAACCTTTCTTTGTTGCACTCCTTTGTAATTACGTTCCAAACTATGGAGCATCATTACAAAGGAACGCGTTGGTTTTGTATTATTCTTCATCTAGCGGAAGGGAAAAGATAAATTCTGTGCCAACACCTTCGGTACTGATCACATTAATATGTTCCCCGTGTGCTTCAATAATTTCTTTCGTGATCGATAACCCTAAGCCGGTTCCAGTCTTATCTTTGCCACGGGACCTGTCGCTCTTGTAAAATCGATCCCATATTTTAGAAGCTTCTTCTTTGGTAATACCAATGCCATGATCTTTGACGGAAACAAAAACTTTGTGATGCTTTTTGACCGTATGAATTTCAATAACGGAATTAGTATTGCTGAACTTAATGGCATTGTCGACTAAGTTCTGGATCACGCGTTGTATCTTGGATTGATCCGCCTTGACATATAATTCTTTGCCATCTAATAATAAATCAATGGACAGATGCTTCTTTTCGCATTGTGGTTCAAATGTTTCAATCGTCTCTTTGAGTGTGTTGTGCAGGTCAAATCGTTCGAGTTCTACGATCAAGCCACTATGCTCAAACTGGTTAAGATCCAGCAGATTTGACGTTAGTTTTGTCAGCCTGCCTGTCTCAAACAGGATAATGTGCAGATATTTTTCCTGCATTTCCGGTGGGATCGTGCCATCTGCCAAAGCCTCAGTATAACCGCGGATCGAAGTCAGTGGTGAGCGGAAATCGTGAGATACATTTGCTAAAAACTGACGTTGGTATTCGATCATGCTTTTGTTTTTTTGCGCAAGATATTTTACGGCAGAAGCGAGTTCGAGCTGTTCAGCTCCGCCTAATTTTGCAGGCTTTTGGTCAAAGTGGCCATCTGCGTACTCTTTGACGTTGTGTGCAAGCTGCTTGAGAGGATATACACTGCGCCAGTACAGCAGCAAAAATACGATGGCAGATACCAAAAGTAATAATAAATAACAGATCAGGATCGTGTCTAAGATCAGAGTTGCTTCTTCCTTGATGGCTTTTTGCGGTGTCAACAGGACCAAATATCCCTTGGTTTCTTTAGAACCGGTAAGAGGGCAGATGACAGCGAGAACATTGGATTTCATGATGCCCTTTGGTCGTGCTCCCTTAACGGATTGCCGATTTAGAAAATCACTGTCGGAATCAGTGATGTTTTTGCCAACATAGTCGTAATCGGAAGAATCTGAAAGGATCGTTCCGGTGGGGCTGACAAGCCAGACACGAGTATCAAAGAGAGAACTGAGCATGGTACTTTGTTTTTGCAGTGTAAATGCACCATCCTCAGGAGTGCCTTGTGTACTGGCGTAATGTGAAGTCAGATAATAGGCTTCACTGGAAATCTGCTGCTCTTTTTTTGTCTCTAAATAATTGTAAGTTAGGGAGTAGCCGTACGTATTGATCAGCACAAAGATGCAGATTACCAACAATAAGTATGCAGTAATAAACTGCAGACGGAGTGTTACTTTCATGCGTTCCCTTTCTCGTGAAATTCGAATTTATAGCCGATTCCCCATACCGTAGCCAATTTCCACTGATCATGGTCTTTGAATTTCTCGCGCAAACGTTTGATGTGCACGTCGACGGTACGAGTATCACCAATATAGTCATAACTCCAAATATGATCTAAGAGTTGTTCTCTGGTAAACACCTGGTTTGGATGGGACGCCAGGAAATAGAACAATTCTAATTCCTTTGGCGGCATCTCGATCATTTGGTCTTTATAGTGGACCGAATAATCGGACAGGTTGATCTGAAGATCCGGAAAAGTAACGATCTCCAATTCCTGCTGTGGCACTTGCGGTGTCGGTGTTGGAGTACTTTCGCCGACTGTCGCTTTGGTGCTTCGCCGAAGCACGGCTTTGACGCGTGCAACCATTTCTTTAGAGTCAAACGGTTTCATAATGTAATCATCTGCCCCAAGTTCCAGTCCCAAAACGCGGTCAAATGTTTCTCCTTTGGCAGACAGCATAATGACAGGAAGGGAACCGCCGCGGCGAATCTCTCGAAGTACTTCGTAGCCGTCAATTCCCGGAAGCATAATGTCTAACAGGACAAGGTTAGGCGCAAAGTCTTTAACGGCTTTTAGTGCCTGCTCGCCGTCATAGACCAGTTTTGTTTCGAAACATTCTTTGTTGAGATATAATCCGATGAGTTCTGCAATATTTTCATCATCATCGACAACGAGTATTCTTTGTTTTTCTTTCATGATATTGTGTTTCCTCCTTTATGAGATAGACAATGTCATAAGTTGATCATCAGGATTTGAAGGTGACGATCGTAACGCCCATGTCGCCCTCTCCAAATTCGCCTAAGCGATACGACTTGACATATTTTAATTTTTTAAGACGGTTGTGTACCGCTGTGCGGAGTGCTCCGGTACCGCGGCCATGGATCACGGTTACCTGTGTCATATGTGCAAGGTAGGCATCATCCAGATATTTTTCCATGACAGGCATTGCCTGATCGACCGTCATACCGATCAAATTGACTTCCTGATGCATGGTAGCGGCTTTGCTCATACCGATACGGCCGCTTCCGGTGTTCTTCGTCTTATTTTTTTCCGGCTTTGGTTGTTTGATCAACTCCAGATCCCGAATATTTACTTTTGTGCGCAGCAATCCGGCTTGTACAAAAAGATCGCCTTTATCGTTAGGCAATGTGCTGACCGTTCCTGCAGAATTTAAAGATAAAATGCGGACGTCAGCACCAATGAACAGATCTTTTGCTTTGAGACCGGATGCTTTCTTTGGTTTTGCAGGCTTTAAGGAATGGGATTGCTTGCTATTGATCTGTTCCCGCAATTTGGTGCGCTCTGCCTCCATTTCGCGGATATGTGCATCGCTTTCTGCCCATTTTGTGTATTTGCGGATCGTTTCATCCGCATAGTCTTTGGCTTTTGCCAAGATCCGGCCTGCTTCTTCGTTTGCATTTTGCAGGATGCGTTCTTTGGAGTTGTCTATTTTGTCGTTTTTTTCGCGTAATTCTTTGCGCAGTCTGGAAATCTCTTTGCGGCTTTCCGAAGCATCGGCAAGCTCTTTTTCAAGACGGATACGTGTCTGCTCCAGATCTGCAAGTACATCTTCAAACTGTGTGGCATCGCTTGCTACGTGGTGTTTGGCATCTTCGATAATATCGTCGGACAGTCCCAGCTTGTGAGAAATGGCAAACGCATTACTTTTACCGGGAACACCGATCAACAGACGGTAAGTCGGGCGTAGAGTGGAAACGTCAAATTCACAACATGCGTTTTCAACGTCCGGCGTCTGTAATGCATAGAGCTTGAGCTCGCTATAGTGTGTTGTTGCCATGGTAAGTGTATGGCGCTTATGCAGATTCGCAAGAATTGCGGTAGCGAGTGCCGCACCCTCTGTCGGATCAGTACCGGCACCGAGCTCATCAAAGAGTGCCAGACTGTTTTCGTCTGCCTGCTCTAAGATGGATACGGTATTTACCATATGAGAGGAAAATGTACTTAAGCTTTGTTCAATGCTTTGCTCATCACCAATATCGGCGTATACTTCGTGAAAGATGCGTAAGCTTGATCCGTCAAAAGCAGGAATGTGTAAACCGGCCTGTCCCATTAAACAAAACAGTCCAACGGTTTTTAAGGAAACAGTCTTACCACCGGTATTTGGACCGGTGACGATCAATAAAGAAAAATCGCGACCTAAATGCACGTCGATCGGAACAACTTTATCGGCTGCGATCAGAGGATGACGTCCTTGTTTGATCTCGATAAAGCGCTCCTCCGGAAAACGAGGTTTGGTTGCTTTCATTTGCTTGGCGAGCATTGCCTTGGCAAAGATAAAGTCCAACTCTGTCAGGATTCGGTGATCCTGTTCGACCAAGAAGCTTTGCTCAGCAGTTTGATTGCTTAAATCCGCCAACACCTTATCTATTTCATCTTGCTCCAGTCGTTCTAATTCACGGATCTCGTTATTTAATTTGACAACGGAATTTGGTTCAATAAAGAGCGTGGCTCCCGTCGCAGATTGATCATGCAGCATCCCGTGAAAAGAGGAGCGGTATTCTGCCTTGACCGGCAGACAATAGCGTCCGTTTCGCATAGTAATGATGGCATCCTGCAGCATAGAACGATGGCTGTTGAGGAGAACGCCAAGCTGTTCGTGGATACGGTCGCCGGTACTTTTTAATTTGCGGCGTACCTGATTCAAACCGGCACTGGCATCATCCGCCATTTCGTCTTCCGCGATAATGCATCGACGAATCTCCTGCATCAGAGGTGCAAGTGGTTCGAGAAGTTGATAACGTTCATTCAGGCAGTCGCCTGTCTCTTCGTTTTCATTTAAGCTCTTGCGAAAGTAGTGCTTGGTCTGCCCTGCGCAGGCTAACAGAGAGGAAATGTCTAACAATTCCCGCATGCTAAGAGGTGCACCGAGTTCTAAGCGTTTTAGACTTTCTTTAATGGGAGTCACGCCCTGGAAGGAGATTGGCCCCTGTGTCATAATATGCGTCAAAGCATCGGAAGTCTCGCGCTGTGCTTCTAAGATCTCATCGCGGTCTGTCATCGGTGTCAGAGAGCGGCACAGTTTCTTGCCGCCATCAGAACCCGCCAGCTTAGCAAGCTGCTCGACGATCTTGTCATATTCCAATGTATTTAAAACTTTTTTATTCATAGCTGTTTGGTATTCCTTTCCGGATCCGTATATTTCGAGTGTCAGGCATCTTATGTCCTGCTAATTGATCCAAAGATCAAGGTTATTCAAAACGTACCCCAACATTATAATACACTACAAATAGGTTATACTGCAAGTGCTGCACCTTAAATCCGGTCACTCCTGAAGTACGTTGACAGTCCGAAACTTTACAAAAAATAGGGTTTGGTTCATGCATTGTTCATAACTTATTCATAAGTATATGTTAAAATAAAGTTTGGTTTAGACAGTTTTGCATACAAATGCAGCTTTAAGAGATAGAAGGAAAGCATAGGAATACAGATGGCATGGAGGATGTGGAATGAAGGAAAATCACACGGAGGATTCCGATCAGAATGTAAAATCACATGAGGAACGGAAATATCAGTTTATCAAGGAGCAGATCCGCCCACAGGGGAGAGAAAAGATGCGTAAGATAGTAAGACGAATCGCCTTGTTTTGCGGAATCTTGATACTATTTGCTGTTATTTCAATGAGTTCTTTTTATATTATGCGTAAATATATGCCGGTGGAGGCGTTGGACACGGAGATTATCTATGTAACGCCGGCACCGTCAGATCAAGAGCCTGACAGTACGGAAGAGACGGAAGCAGCCGCACGGGAAACGGATCCGGCGCAGAAAAGTAATCGGTCACAATTATCCTCTCTAGAACAATATGATCATCTCACACAGCAATTGATCGATAATGGGAATGCAGCAAAATCTTCGCTTGTTCAGCTTCGCAAAGATTCGGAGCAGATGCTTTCTACAGACAGCAAGCATATTTGTGGTGTTTTGTTTCAAAAATCTAAGAGGTATCTGTATATATTGACTTCATATAATACGTCACAGGAACATCTGAAGATGGTAGCAACATTTGCAGATGGCAGTGAGGCCGCGGTAGAGTTGGCAGGTTGTGATACCGGGATCAATATGGCAGTATACCGAGTGAAACAATCAGATCTTTCGCAGGATACACGGAATAAATTAAAGATCATCACACGCAAAGTTGTGCGTGAAAATGCATTGGGGTCGAGAATATTAGCGGTCGGACAGCCAAATGGTGTTATGTATTCCGTTAATTCCGGCATTATCACGAATAATCAGCTTTCGGTGTCTGTGCCGGATTCTTCTCTTGCTCTGTGTACGATGAATATACCATATTGTAAGGATGGAGCGGGTTTTGTGCTGAATACCAAAGGAGAAATGATTGGCGTTTTAACTAAAAATTATACGAATATCACCGGAACTTCAGAGTCTGCTTTTATTGCGATCGAGAGTTTACAAGGTTATATCAAGACGATGATACAGGGACATACCGATGCTTATTTGGGAGTGATGGGAAGTGCGGTGGACACAGCAGAGGCGAAAAAGTTGAATTTGGCGCAGGGAGTTTACGTCGATGATGTAAATGCGGTTTCTCCTGCCTTTAAGGGGGGGATGCGGACAGCCGATGTTATCTTGCGTATCGGCGATAATGATGTTTCTACACCTGCAGCAATAAAAGAGACCCTTAGAAACTATCAGTCCGGCGATACGGTTAAGGTTGTCGTATCGAGGAAAGCCTCTAGGGGTCGTAATAAGATATCTCTTAAGGTCACGCTTGGGTGATCGTTTCTATCATAGAAATACTGAATTGCTTTAGCAATTCTTGCAAAGCAAAGCGCTGGCTTTGCTTTTTTATTGCAGTTTGTGGAGCAATACATCAAGCAGCTTGTCGTTGTCTTCCGGCATCATAAAACAGAATCGAATGAACTTCTGATCTAGAAATGGGAAGGTGGAACAGTCGCGGATCATAAGACCCTGTCGAATGGCAGTGTCAAACAGATCCTCGGAAGTGACGCCTTCTTTTTGTATTTTAAGAAGGACAAAGTTTGCACTTGGCGGGTAATAGGTGAGAGTATCTTGGGTGTCAAGGATCCGGCAGATACGCTCCCGTTCGCCTGCGATCAATTGATACGTATCGTGAATATATGCTTTGTCACGGAACATGATCTCGCCGGCGATAGCTGCGAGAGAATTGATCGTCCACGGATTCTTTTTGCTGTCGATCTCATGCAGCAGTTTACGGTTGCCGCATACAGCGTATCCCAGGCGCAGTCCGGGAGCTGCAAAAAACTTGGAAATACCGCGTAAAATGATCAGATTATTGTAATATTCTGCCAGCGGGATCGAGGTAATTTCTTCCGGGTGAGGTGCAAATTCCACATAAGTCTCATCAACCATAACGAAAATACCGTGTTCCTTGCAGTTATCCAAAATAATGCGCATTGTCTGACGGTCAATCTGAGAAGAGGTTGGGTTGTTGGGATTGCACAACACGAGCAGATCGACGTCTTTGGTCAATGCTTTGCTGAGTGCCTTGATATCGAGGAGAAAACGGTCACTCTCCTGCAGGCGGAAGTAATGAGAACGTCCGTCGACTAAAGAAATTTCGTGTTCATATTCCGAGTAAGTTGGTCCTACGATCAATGCATTTTTGGGCTGCATGATCTGAGCTACCAAAGAAATCAGTTCGGTGGAACCGTTGCCGACCAAAATGTTTTCATAGTCGGTATGCACGTATTCACCAATACACTTTCGAAGGGAGGTATACTCCCGATCAGGATAACGCGTAATTGCATCTAAGTGTTTTGGAAGTTCTTTGCGCAGATCATAGGAGATCCCCAGCGGATTCACATTGGCGGAGAAGCTGATGATATTCTCCTTGGGAATACCGTAGATCTCTTCGATCTTTTCGAGATCGCTGCCATGAAAATGTTCTTTTGGTTCTAGTTTATTCATAATAACTGTCATTCCTTTCTTTGAGGGTAGTATACACCCGTGCCGGGTGTTGTGCAAGACCAAGAGAAATGGTATACTATACTATAAATTGCACAAACTTCGCACATTCAGAAGGTGTTGGCCAGCCATATATTACTTATTATATGGTTTGGGGAGATGATCGGAATGTGTGGTGTTTGAGGGAATTAGTACAGGCATGGAGGACGGTATGCGAGAGAAGATTAACCGGTTGGCGGAAGGAAATTATGAATATGAACAGTCACGGGTGATCGTGACGCCGGAGGTACTCGACTGGAACCATGTTACAAAGCAGGTGTATCAGACAAGCCTTGTAATATCGAACGAGAAGAGACACCTGATGAAAGGTATAGTGACAACGCATGCTCCGGAGATCACGATCGATCCGGTCAATTTTCGTGGCGTGGACAGTACGATCGTTGTATCGGTCGACATGGAGCGGGTGAAACCCGGAGAGAATTTTGAAAGTGTATTGCAGATCATTTCAGACTGCGGTAATGAGAAAGTTTCACTTTGCATTCAAAAGGAGTCTGTGAAGGCAGAGGCATCTGGACATCAGATTGAAGATTTAAGCCAGTTTGTCTCACTGGTACAAAAAGATATAGAAGCCGGGGTGAAGTTGTTTGACACGCCGGCCTTTCGCGATGGATTGTTGGCGAAGGACGCACAGAAACAGGCAATTTATGATGGACTGCGTGCGTCTGCAGGGCGTAAGAACGCATTGGACAATTTTTTGGTGTCGATCGGCAAAAAGAAGCCGGTTACGATTGCTGTAGAACAGGTGTATAGGCAGTATGATGCTTGTAGAGAAGCGTTTCAGGACGAGATCAGCATCACGAAAAACATTTGGGGATACGAGGAGTTTCGGATATGTTCTGATGCGTCCTTTCTTCGTATAGAGAATGAACATATTACAACAGAAGAGTTTGTAGGGAATCGTTTTGTCTGCAAGTATGAGATTGACCCGGAACAGATGGTTATGGGGAAGAATTATGCACGCATTGAGATAAAAAATACGAGACAGACCATTAAGATTTCTGTTGTGGCAGTCAAACCGGGAGTACAGCATGAAAAGGCGCAGAAAAATCGCAGAGAGCAGCGTACTTTGTGCCAAATGTTGAAACGTCATTTGGCGTTTTGTATGAACAGACTTCCACTGCAGGACTATCTGCAGGAGATGGATCAGCTTTTGCAGGGGAGTGGATTAGAAAAAAACAGCACCAGACTACAGTTGTATCGCATCCATCTTGCCATTATGGAACATCAGGCAGAGGTTGTGACAAAAGGGTTGAATAGTCTGGAGGAGCAGGCGGAAGAGTTAAGGAAAGAACATCCGGAGCGCTATGCGGGATTTTGCTATCTGAAGGGGATCTGGACGGATGACGAGTCAGTAAAGGAAGAATGCATCCGTCAGATACGTGATTGTTATGAGGAGACCGGACAGGATGCACAGGTGCTCTGGTGCCTTTTGTATCTGGATCCGGAGTTGCAGTCTGAAAAAAAGAAGTTTACGACAATATTAGAACAGCTTACTGATGGATGCTACAGTCCGATCTTTTATTTGGAGATCTGTCAGATATTAAATGATACACCGAAGTATTTAACGGAACTTTCTGAAGTGATCGTTCAGGCACTTCACTGGGGCTGCAAGAACCACTTTATTGAAAAAGAGACGGCATTGCGCTATGTGTATCTGGCAGGAAGATTGCGCCAGTATTCGGCAGGAGTGTTGGAGGATATGACATTACTGTACGATCGTTATCCGGAGGATGAGATATTAACAGTGATCTGCAAGATGCTGATGAGGGGACAGATCACAACGAAAGATGCCTTTGTTTGGTATGAGCGTGGTGTGAATCATAATCTTAAAATTACGGAACTATACGAATATTATATGTATTCGATCGATGAGAAGGAAACAATGGCATTTACGCATTCTGTGCTTTTGTATTTCCTATATGATAACCATCTGACTGTCGATAAAAAGGCGATGTTATATGCTTACGTTGTGCGGCAAAAGGACAAAGATCCGGAGACATATGAATCTTATCGCACACTGATGCAGAACTTTACGTGGAAGCAACTGCGTGAGGGCAGGATCAGTACGAATCTTGGTGTGTTATACAATGAGTTTGTTACGGAAGAAGTACTTGACAAAGAGATGGCAGTTCAATTGGCCGGGTTTCTTCTTCAGTATGAGATTACCTGCGATAATCCGAATATGGTGGGGGTCTATGTGAGCCATCCGGAACTATCTGAGGAGCATTTTGCACCGTTTGTAAAGGGGAAAGCGGTTATAACTTGTGCTACAAGTCGGGCAAAGCTCTTTTTGATCGATCGGGAATATCACCGCTACGCAGATGATTCCTGGTATCAGTTGAAACCATTATTGGAAATGGATGGGATGAAAGAGGTATGTTACCGCTTTGATAAACAGAACCGGGCATTATTGCTGGCGTTGGGAGAACAGGCTTCAAAGCAGGTGGTGGACACTGCAGAAACGGTAGAACTCCGTGCACAGCTTTTGGCGTGTGAGGGGCTTCGTGAGAACTACCGTCATGCGCTAGAGTTAAAGCAGATGCAGTATTTTTATCAGCGAGGAGAACGGGGTCGTTTGGAGGAAGCATTGGAACAGCTCGACTGGACGACAGTAGAAGCCGGCGAGAGGGGACGCATGATTGAATATTGTGCCTGGTGTGAATGTTTTGCGAAAGCGATGGAAGGAATTTTACAGTTTGGTTTTGAAGGGATTCCGATAAAGAGATTGCAGACAATTTCTGAACAGGCATTTCAGGATGCTTCTGCAGTGCCGGATGAGAGAATGTTATGCCTGGCTTGGAAATTATTTACAGAAAATGCGTATAACGAGCCGGTCCTTAAATATTTGATGCGTTTTTTCAGTGGTACCGTTGCAGAGTTAGTTTGTCTGTGGCAGGCAGCAGGGGATCTTTCGAGAGAGTCTTTGGAAGAGCGGTTATTAGCACAGAGTATTTTCTCAGGAGAAGTGGTGCCGGAGGTTTTTACGGTATTTGCACAATATAAAGAGCATGCGGGCAATAAGCAGATCATACGTGCGTTTAAGAAGTGGATGGCTTATGAATATTTGCTGCGTGGACGTGAATTACCGGAAGAACTGTTCGCAGATTATTTTGTGGATGTGCAGAAGAAAGAGGATATGCCGTGTTTGCTGGCGGTATTAAAGCACATGAGCAGTAAAGCAGAGCTTTCTGAAGAGGAAGCAAAATTTGCAGATTACCATGTAGGAAAGTTATATGATCAAAAGATGATATTTGCCTTTTACCGGAATTTTTATGGCAAGATTAGTCTGCCGGAGCATGTGCTGGATCAGGTTTATGTGGAATATATCGCAAATCCGGATCATGATGTGGCATTGCATTACCGGATTTATGTGGGAGCTGACAAAGGAAAATATGCAGAAGTGAAGATGCGCAATGTTTTTGCGGGGATCCATGTCAGGGAATTTGTACTGTTCGAGGATGAAAGGTTAGAGTATTATATTACAGAACATTATAATGGTAAGGATCATCGTAGTGAAGTGCAGGAAATTACGACAGGCAAAGACGATATTCATCCGGATACCGGCAGCAGATATGCGAAGTTAAATGAGATGATGGCGGCTAAAAATTCCGGAGAAGATGAAAAATTGATCGACTTAATGGAATCATTCACAATGGAGCGAGAGATAGCAGCGTCGATCTTTGAACCGTTGTAGGAGGTGTGTGATGGACGAAAAAAATCAATTATTATTGGGCATAGATCTCGGCAAACAGGCTTCACAGATCACCTGCTTTGATCGCACCGAATATGAGGCAGTTCCACTAGGTAGAGAAATTAATGGTGAGATGGTATATGAGTTTCCGATGGCGTTAAAGTGGTTAAAAGCTTCGGGAACGTGGCGCTTTCCGGATCAGGAGGGAGACGGTGGTGAGGAGATCATATTGGATCACCTGTTGGAACGTTTTCAGAAAACATCGTTTGAAGCAGGGGGACACACTTTTCAAACGGAAATGGTGTTAGAACGGTATCTGCTCAAGCTGCTTAGTGCAGTGACACAGCAGTTTCCGGAGCAAAGGATCAAACATCTGGTCATTACAGTGCATGACAAGACGCCGGAACTTACCAAATTGCTGCATCAGGTTGGCAAAAAGCTTAATTTGTATCCGGAGCGCATGTCTATACAAAATTATCGTCTAAGTTATATGTATTATGCGGTGAGTCAGCCGAAAGAATTATGGCTGAACAATGTGGGATTGTTTTTATTCAATAAGGAGGAGTTGCTCTATTCGCAGATTACAGTGGATAGGCGGACTATTCCTTGGATCGTCGGCGTTACAACGCAGAATCTGACAAATGTATTTGATTACTCTATGTTAGAGGAAGAGTCGGTAGATGCACAGTATGCATTCGTGAATATTGCAGAGACAGCAATGCATAAGCAGGCCGTGACAACGTTGTATGCGCAGGGGGATGCATTTGATGGCGAGTGGGCCAAAGAGGCATTGCAAAAGTTATGTAATGGCCGTCGAGTGTTCCGGGGAAATAATATTTTTACGAAAGGTGCCTGTTATGCGGCTAGAGAACTTAGTGGAGAGGGTAAGCTGGATCAATGTATTTTGTTAGATGAGGATATGATCACGGCCAATGTATCTCTGCGGGTATATCATGAGGCGCAGATGCAGGATGTGGTTTTGGCAAAAGCAGGAAGTCTTTGGGAAGAGGTTGATGCTAGTGTTGATGTGATCCCGGATAAGGAATATGAGATTCAGATCGCGGTCCAGGATGTGATCAAACATCAGACCAAAATACATATGTTGTCATTGAGTGGTTTTCAAGGAAGAGAAAATAAAACGACACGATTTACGGTGCGGGTACGTTTTTCGAATCGGGAGACGGCAGTGATCACGCTGAAAGATAATGGATTCGGAGAAATATCACCGACGAGCAACCGGATATGGGAACGATGTATCCGTCTATAAATGAGAGGTGTTCGTTGTGTTTTTAGTATGTAACTGAAGACACAGAAAGGTAAGGTTTTTATGGGACGATTGATACAGTGCTGCGGCAGGCTTGCAAAACGGCCGTATCACTTCCAATTAGGGGATACGCGGGTATATTCCATTGAAGAAGTATGTTATTTTATTGCGCATAATATTTATCTGCTGCAGAGGGATATTTTTGGCAAAGGCTTCGTAAACTGGGTCAGGGAGGAACTGGCATTAACAGAACTTGCTGATAAATTAGAGGCAATGTCAACACGAGAGGATGCGTTAAAAGATGTTGTTGTGACAATCTGCTGCAGCTGCGATTATTTTGATGAACCTCAGATCAATGAAATGGTACATATTATGGAAGAAACAGAGCATCTTCCGGAGAGAGAATGCCGTAAGATCAAGGCTGATACGCAGTTACAGAGCGGCTGCTATGAAAGTGCGGTCGAGGGATATCAGGCAATCTTACGTAGTGAGGATATGATGCAGGCAAGTCCGGCAGAATATGCACCGCTTTATCATAATATCGGCGTGGCACTTGGTCTTTTGGGTGAGTATTTGCAGGCATCGGATTATTTTTTGCGGGCATATGAGACAAATAAAAAAGAGAAAAGTCTACAGTGTTATTTGGCGGCACTGCACCTGTCCGGAAATGAACAAGCCTGGCAGGAGGCGGTAAGTACGTTGCGGTTATTACCGGATCGGCTGGTCTCTATCGAAGATCAGTACAAAGAGTGTAAAAAACGCTGTTCGATCGCTGTAAAAGTGCGACAGATCAAAAAGATGCGTTTTCCGGCGAGTAATGGAAAGCTGCCGGAATATTATGATCGTATCGATGAGATGATCCGAGATTGGAAAGAGGAGTATCGTCAGCAGATCAGTATATAATATACAGAAAGGCGGAAGGTATGGCATTTTGGAATCGTAGACGTAGGGAAAAGAAAGAGCAGGAAGCAGCAGAATTGGCAGAGCAGATGCGCTTGGCACAGGAAGAATTTGACCGCAGGCGTGCACAGACACAGAAAACAGTATCGAATGAGGGGACATCTTTGCCGGAAGCGTTTGATGATAATGAATTAATACCGGGAGATGTTGCAGAAAGCAAGCGACTTGTCACAGAGTGCTGTGAGGCAATCCGTGAAATAGAACATCAGCGTGAGTTGGCGACGGTCGAGTATGACAAGGTGAGTGAGCGATTGACGGATATTCAGCGGATCGATGAAATATCCGGCGAAGCAAAAGATACGCTGCATGACTTAAGCAAACGTATCATGAACCTGACTCGTGAACGCAATCAGTACAAAAATCGCAGCCTCACGATCACGGATGCACAGATCCGATTATTAGATCCGTATGAGGAAGTTCTTGGCAGAGAAGTAAAGAAAATGTATGATGCCGAAATGTATCAGACATCGATCAATGGAGATATTGAAAAGCTGGATGAGACGAAAAAAGATCTTCACCGGCAGCAGCGTCAGGTAATCGCCAATCAGAGAACGCTGAAAAAGATGGCAAAGTTTGTCATTCTTCTTATTATATCGTTGTTTGTATTGTTTGCTGTGTTGTACTATGCGATGGAAGTAGATATGACATATCCATATTTGGGAACGATATTGCTGGCGGCAATTTCTGCCACGGTAATATTTGTGGAATCATTGCGTAATCGGACAGAAGCGGCGTTGTTAGGCAAAAAGATCAACAAGGCGACGACGTTATTAAACCGTGTCAAGATCAAATACATTAATAACCGCAGTCTGTTGGATTATGATCGGGCTAAGTTTCAGGTGAAAGATGCTGCGGAGTTTGAAAAGATATGGCAGGAATATGTGCGTGCCAAGGAGTATGAACGCAAATTCCAGGAAAATACAAAACAACTGCAGCTTGTGCAGGATCAATTGCTGGAATTGCTGCGTGATAATCATGTTGTGACACCGGATATCTGGCTAAGTCAGACATTAGCGATCATAGATCCCAAAGAAATGGTGGAGGTGCGTCATGCCTTAAATATACGCCGCCAAAAACTACGGGAACGCATGGCAGAAAATGATGAGGCAAAGGCATCTATGTTAGCTGGGATCGACCGGATCATTGCCCAGACCCCAAGTGCAGAGCGGGATATCATCGCGATCGTACAAAGCTATTACAAAGAGTCGTAAAAATGTGATGCCTCCCCGAAAAGAGTGTAGCCTAAAAAAAGAGTGCTGCCCCACAAAAAAAGATGTTGACACCAAAAAAAAGATGTGTTAGTATATGACTGTTGTGTGATCATACACAACCAAAGAAGAGTATCCACTCTCACCTTAGCACGAGCAAGTGACTTGGGTTATTAAAAAGTGTATAAAATATATATAATCATTGTATTATGATATATTATTTCCTTTTGCAAGAACGTGGATTTCTCTTTGAAACCCGCGTTTTTTTCTTTGGGTAAAATGAAAAAGAGTATGAAGAAAGTTGGAGGTGTACGACCATTAGCGATTTAATGATTAACGAGAGAATCCGAGACAAAGAGGTTCGTCTGATTGGACAGGACGGAGAGCAGCTTGGCATTATGTCAGCTAGAGATGCGATGAAACTTGCACGAGAGGCAGATCTGGATTTAGTAAAGATTGCTCCGGGTGCAAAGCCACCAGTATGTAAGATTATTGATTACGGCAAATATCGTTATGAAATGGCACGCAAGGAAAAAGAGGCCAAGAAGAAGCAGAAAACGATGGAAGTTAAGGAAGTTCGCCTCTCTCCGAATATTGATGTCAATGATTTGAACACCAAAGCAAATCATGCAAGAAAGTTCTTAGGAAAAGGAGATAAAGTAAAAGTTACACTTCGTTTCCGCGGAAGAGAGATGACACATATCAATTACAGTAAGCAGATCCTGGACAGTTTCTTTGAAAAGGTAGAGGATATTGCGGTTGTGGATAAGCCACCGAAGATGGAAGGCAGATCCATGGTAATGTTTTTGTCAAAGAAGCGCTAATAAAGTGTGTTATTTGCAGAAGTTTCTGTGAAACATTCTTTAATAAATAAACAAATGTTAAGGAGGATTTTATCATGCCAAAAATGAAAACAAAGCGTGCAGCAGCAAAGCGTTTTAAAACAACTGGAACAGGTAAATTGATGAAGATGAAAGCAAACAAGAGCCACATCTTGAACAAGAAGTCTACTAAGAGAAAGAGAACTCTTCGTAAGGCTGTTGAGGTTGATGCAACAAACGCAAAGATGATGAAGCGCATGCTTCCATATTCAAAATAATAGAAGGAGGAACGTAATAATGGCACGTATTAAAGGCGGATTAAACGCAAAGAAGAAGCATAATAGAGTATTAAAGCTGGCAAAGGGATACAGAGGAGCAAGATCTAAACAGTACCGTGTTGCAAAGCAGTCTGTCATGAGAGCACTTACCTCTTCCTTCGCAGGCAGAAAGCAGAGAAAGAGACAGTTCAGAAGACTTTGGATCGCACGTATCAATGCAGCAGCTAGAATGAATGGTTTATCTTACAGCCGTTTTATGTATGGTTTGAAATTGGCTGAGATTGATATCAACCGTAAGATGTTGTCTGAGATGGCAATCAGTGATCCGGAAGGATTTGCTAGCTTAGTAGAGACAGCAAAGGCTAAGTTGGGATAATTTTTAGAATATAATATCTCAAACTATATCTTATACGAAATGGAAACGGACATTCCGAACAGGAATGTCCGTTTTGTGCTATTATCCGTCCGAATATTCCACGCAATATAACAATCATATCAATATAATATAAGATACGATACAACTAAAAATGCCATAGAATTTTATACAATCGTATACGCAATTATCGTAATCGTAGTCCTGGCGATGCGGTATATACCATAGCTGTTATACGGTATAAAAGGTATGGCTGATGCAAAGACCAGACGAAGAGTATGCTCATGCGTTGCCCGAATAGGACAATATGCTGTGAACTCTTTGTTCGAAAAGGAGAAAGGGAAAGTATGAGAGATTATAAGAAAGCGGTTTTGGGAATGACGCTTGCACTTAGTATGGTGGTCACCGGTTCCTCTTTGGATGGAATTACGGCAAGTGCTGCAGCTAAGTCAAGCAAAAAAGCAACGGTTAAATTGTCTTCCGGCAAGCTGATATTGAAAGCTGGAGCCAAAAAGACATTAAAACTCAAGAAAAAGAACGTAAAGAAGATCAAGTCTATGAAATGGACTTCATCCAAGAAATCAGTCGCTGCTGTCAGCAAAAAGGGAAAGATCACAGCTAAAAAGGCAGGCAAAGCAGTGATCCGCTGCAAGGTAAAATACATTGCAAAAGCTTCTAAGAAAGCGAAAACAAAGACATTGAAGTGTCGGGTTGTTGTTAAAAAAAATACGAAGGCTGCACCGGTGGTTACAAAAGCACCGCAGAAAACTCCTGTAGTAACACCGACCACAGTGCCAACGGCTGCACCGACCACAGTGCCAACGGCTGCACCGACCTTAAGTCCGACATCGACGCCGGTTCCAACACTGGCACCAACAGAGACACCGGATGATCCTGCAGTAACACCGGCACAGACCTATGCGACTTCGTACAAGGGCATGACAGCGAATAATCCGCTTCTTGCCAATAGCTTTGCCTCTGACCCGACAGCCATCGAGTACAATGGCAGAGTATATGTGTATATGTCCAATGATACACAGGAGCATTACGGTCAGGGCGATGACGGAGAGAACGGATTTGGTTATATCACCAGTATGCATGTGATCTCTTCTGCGGATATGGTTAACTGGACAGATCACGGAACCTTTAGTCTGGCAGGTGGGAAGGCAGATGGACTGGAAAGTTATTCCAATTGCTGTTGGGCACCATGTGCTACTTATAAAAAGGTAAATGGCAAAGATAAATTCTTTATTTACTATACAAACGGTGGTTATCAGATCAACGTTGCATCGGCAGATTCACCGACCGGTCCATTTTATGATGAGAGAAAGTCCAGCTTGTTAGGACCTTGGACAGATAATGAGTCGACGGGAGATGCTTTAGATCCGGCTGTATTTACCGATGACGATGGAAGCTCCTATCTCGTATGGGGCGGTGACTGCGGTCGTCCGGAGGGAAGCAAGAAATACCCCCGTATTCGCAAATTGGCAGATAACATGATCTCTTTTGATGGAGAGGAAAAAGCAATCGAGGCACCATATTTCTTTGAAGATAGTGGTATTAATAAAGTCGGTGACAAATATGTATATTCTTACTGTACCGATTGGGACACCAGAACCGGTCAGTACAAGGATCTGGATATTTGCTCTATCGCATACATGGTTGCAGACTCACCGATGGGACCATACAAATATGTAGGAGAAGTGCTTCCAAACTGTGGCACCGTGTTCAAAAAAGCGGATGGCTCTGACGATCTCGCTAATAACCACCACAGCATCGTACAATTTAAGGGTGAGTATTACATGTTCTACCATACGACGGTACTTCGTACTTCGATGGGAATCCATTTTGCAGGACGAAGTACACATGTTAATAAGCTGAATGTTAAGGCAGATGGAACCTTTGATATTGTACAGCAGAATCTTGATGGCGTACCACAGCTTGCTGATTTTGATCCATATCAGACGGTTTCCGGTCTTACTTCTTCGAATAATGCCGGAATGGGCGCAATTGAGACAAATGTAATATATCACAAGAATGGTAAAGTTAATTATGTAAATTCGATCGATGGTGCTAAGATGCATACGATCAAAGACCGTGCAAAATATAAATATAGCTGGTTAAGCATCAAGGGTGCTGATCTGGGCGATAACGGTCCAAAAACGTTTCAGGCGAAGCTGAAAGGCTACGGACTGGGTAGTGTCAATTTGAAAGTGTGTGCAGATGCGCTGGATGGCACGGAGATCGTGAATACCACCGTAAACTTTGATAAGTACGGTGATGCCAAGATCGAAGTGCCGGCTGCAGCAGTGCAGGGCAAGCATGATCTGTATATTGAATTTGATGGATCTGTATTGGACTTCGAATCCTGGCAGTTTGCAAAATAGGTAATTCGTATTTTTCATTCCATAAAGAAAGACAGTGGTTTCTACATAACGTGGGGATCGCTGTCTTTTCGTATGGTCTGAATAGAAAATTACTTTGTGGCAACACGACGCTCGGCGATGTGATGCATTGCAAAACGCGGGTTATATTCGTTATATGATATGAAATTGTAAAAATTGCATAATAAATTTCTTATTACAAAATAAAAATTGTGCATTTTCACTTGATTCTATGGACGAGTTGGGGTATAATATAACCATTAAACAGCAAAGGAGTGGTAACTATGCAGTATATTATCAGCGGAAAGAATATCGATGTTACAGAAGGACTCAAGGAAGCCATCTATGAGAAGATTGGCAAATTAGAGCGTTATTTTACTCCGGAAACCGAAGTTCATGTGACGTTAAGTGTCGAGAAGGAGAGACAAAAGATCGAGATTACGATTCCAATGAAAGGAAATATTGTACGTGCCGAGCAGGTAAGCAATGATATGTATGTATCCATTGATCTTGTAGAGGAGATCATTGAGAGACAGCTTCGCAAATACAAAAATAAATTGGTAGATCAGCAACAGACGGCAGCTAGTCTTAGTAAAGCGTTTGTTGAGGAAGAGATCCACGATGATGATGAGATCAAGATCATCCGTTCTAAGAGATTTGCAATGAAGCCGATGGATCCGGAAGAAGCATGTATTCAGATGGATCTGTTAGGACATAATTTCTATGTATTCCGTAACGCAGAGACAGATGAAGTCAATGTTGTTTATAAGCGTAAAGGTAACACTTTCGGATTGATCGAGCCGGAATTTTAGAAAGATTATAGGTAAGGTATAAGATCCTTAGGGATTAGGTAAAGAGAAAGATAAGCGTGAGAAGACTATTTTGAGAGCAATCGATAAGTAGTCTTCTCTTTTTTTTTGAGAACGAGAAATTGCTGTTGGCACCCCTTGCGTTTGAAAGGGGATAATGATATACTTTAGATTGGTTTGTTATAAATTTTAGATTAGGAGATAATTATGAGTGTATTTACTAAGATTTTTGGTACTCACAGTGAGCGTGAGGTAAAGCGAATCATTCCGATTGTTGATAAAATTGAAGCATTAGCACCGGAATTTGAGAAGCTCACAGACGAGCAACTACAGGCTAAGACGCCTGAATTTAAGGAGCGCTTGGCGAACGGTGAGACATTGGACGATATCCTGCCGGAAGCGTATGCTACTGTCCGCGAGGCGGCTACTCGTGTATTGGATATGCGTCATTATAGAGTACAGTTGATCGGTGGCGTTATTTTACATCAGGGACGTATCACAGAGATGCGTACCGGTGAAGGTAAGACGTTGGTATCTACATTGCCGGCATATTTGAATGCGTTAGAGGGCAAAGGTGTCCATATCGTTACCGTCAATGATTACTTGGCAAAGCGTGATGCTGAGTGGATGGGTAAAGTACATGAATTTTTGGGACTCACGGTTGGTGTTATCTTAAATAATATGGATAATGATGAGCGCCGTGAGGCATATAACTGTGACATTACGTATGCAACCAATAATGAACTTGGATTTGATTATCTGCGTGATAACATGGTTGTATACAAGGAGCAGCTTGTACAGAGAAGTCTTCATTATGCGATCATCGATGAGGTGGATTCGGTATTGATCGATGAGGCGAGAACACCACTTATCATTTCCGGTCAAAGTGGCAAGTCCACTAAATTGTATGAGATGTGTGATATTTTCGTAAGACAGTTGACCAAAGGTACTGCAAAAGAACTTTCCAAGATGGATATTCTCATGAATGAGGAACAGCAGGAAACCGGAGATTATGTTGTCGATGAAAAGGATAAAAATGCAAATCTGACAGAAGAAGGTGTGCGCAAGGCAGAGCGTTTCTTCCAGGTAGAGAACCTTGCAGATCCGGACAACTTGGAATTGCAGCATAATATCAACTTAGCGCTTCGTGCACATTCTTTGATGCATCGCGACAAAGATTATGTGGTAAAAGACGATGAGGTTTTGATCGTTGATGAGTTTACGGGACGTATCATGCCGGGACGCCGTTTTTCGGATGGTCTGCACCAGGCGATCGAGGCGAAAGAGCATGTTAAGGTCAAGAGAGAGAGTAAAACACTGGCAACGATCACGTTCCAGAACTTCTTTAATAAATACGAGAAGAAATCCGGTATGACCGGTACTGCGTTGACTGAGGAAAAAGAGTTCCGTGAGATTTACGAGATGGACGTTGTTGAAGTCCCTACCAACAAGCCGATTGCGCGTATTGACTATAATGATGCAGTATATAAGACCAAAGAGGACAAGTTCAATGCCGTTGTTGCTGACATTGTAGAGGCTCACAAGAAGGGGCAGCCTGTTTTGGTCGGTACGATCACAATTGATACTTCTGAGTATCTGAGTGCTAAACTTCAGAAAGCAGGCATTCCGCATAAAGTCTTGAATGCGAAGTTCCATGAGTTGGAGGCAGAGATTATTGCGGATGCCGGACAGAAGGGTGCTGTTACAATCGCAACGAATATGGCCGGTCGTGGTACCGATATTAAGCTTGGCGATGGGGTTACGGAACTTGGTGGTCTGAAGATCATCGGTACGGAGCGACATGAGTCCCGTCGTATTGATAACCAGTTGCGCGGTCGTGCCGGACGTCAGGGAGATCCTGGTGAATCCAGATTCTACATTTCTTTGGAAGATGATCTGATGCGTCTTTTCGGCTCAGAGCGAATCATGGGACTGTTTGATGCTATGCCGGACGGAGAGCAGGTAGAGCACAAGATGCTTTCCAGTGCGATCGAAAATGCACAGAAGAAGATTGAGGGTAACAACTTTGGTATTCGTAAGAATTTGCTGGAGTTTGACCGTGTTAATAATGAGCAGCGTGAAGTGATCTATAAAGAGCGTCGTCGTGTTCTGGATGGAGAGAGTATGCGTGATACGATCTACAAGATGATCACCGATGAAGTGGAAAATTGCGTAAATTCAGTCATTCCGGAGGATGGCAGTGCAGAAGACTGGGATGTACAGGAGTTAAATAATGTCTTGCTTCCGATCATACCGTTGAAGAGAATTCAGCTTGACGACGAGATGTTAAAACATGGTACCAGAGAGGATCTGGCACAGAAACTCAAAGAGGAAGCCGTTAAGGTATATGAGGCAAAAGAGGCAGAATTCCCTGATCCGGATCAGATCCGTGAGGTTGAGCGAATTATTCTGTTGAGAGTTATTGATAACAAGTGGATGGATCATATCGATGATATGGATCAGCTTCGTGAAGGTATCGGATTACAGGCATATGGACAGAGAGATCCGGTTGTGGAATACAAATTCGCCGGATTTGATATGTTCAATGCAATGATTGATTCGATCACAGAGGAGACTGTAAAAGCGCTCACACATATCAAGATCGAGCAGAAAGTAGAGCGTGAGCAGGTTGCTAAGGTTACCGGAACGAATAAGGATGAGTCTCAGCCGGCACAGCCAAAGCGCCGTACAACCAAGAAGGTACAGCCAAACGACCCGTGCCCATGCGGTTCCGGACGTAAGTACAAACAGTGCTGCGGACGCCGTGCATAATAAGTATTATAGTGCCTTCCGGTTCACGGATCGTGAGCCGGAAGGATATAATTGATAAAATATAGAAAGAGGTGAGTTGGTATGGTAGAGTTTGACAGAGTCAAAATGACGCTTGCAAACTATGAACAGCCACTGCTTGAAATGGGGAATTCACTTTGACCTCGCTAATAAACGAGATCGAGTGGAAGAACTGGACAAGACAATGGAAGATCCGGGATTTTGGGATGACCCGGAACATTCTGCCAAGATCGTGCAGGAGTCCAAAAAGCTGAAATCCGTGATAGAACGCTATGAGTCATTGGAGAGCGCCCGCGATGATATTTTGATGTTGATCGAGATCGCAGAGGAAGAAAATGATGCCAGCGTGTTGGAGGAAGTAGAAGATTCACTGCAGCAATTTGAGCAGGAATACGAATCCCTGCGTATTGAAACACTTTTGAGTGGAGAATACGACAAAGACAATGCAATATTAACGCTTCATGCCGGTGCCGGTGGAACAGAAAGCTGCGACTGGGCAAGTATGTTGTGCCGTATGTATCAGCGCTTTGCAGAAAAGCATGGATTTGAAGTTGAAATGCTGGATTTTCTGGATGGTGATGAAGCGGGTTATAAATCAGTTACGCTGCAGATCAATGGCGCAAATGCGTATGGTTATCTGAAATCAGAGCATGGAGTGCACCGTTTGGTGAGAATCTCACCGTTTAATGCAGCCGGCAAACGGCAGACATCCTTTGTATCCTGTGATGTCATGCCGGATATCGAAGAAGATCTTGATGTTGAGATCGCAGATGATGATATTCGTATCGATACATATCGTTCCAGTGGAGCGGGTGGTCAGCATATCAATAAGACTTCTTCTGCAATTAGAATTACCCATTTCCCGACAGGGATCGTGGTACAGTGCCAAAATGAACGTTCACAGCATATGAATAAGGATAAGGCAATGCAGATGCTCAAGGCAAAGCTGTATATTTTAAAACAGCAGGAGCAGTTGGAAAAGGCGAGCGGTATCCGAGGCGAATCCAAAGAGATTGGCTGGGGAAGCCAGATCCGTTCCTATGTGCTGCAGCCGTATACCATGGTCAAAGATCATCGTACCGGTGCTGAGATCGGTAATGTGCAAGACGTTTTGGATGGCAATCTGGATCCGTTTATCAATGCATATTTAGCATGGATCACAAAGTAAATGAGCAGTGTGCTCTATGCTCCTTTTTGTAAGGGGGCATCTGACATAAATAAAAATACATTGGCAGAGAAATGGAGGAAACTATGATTAACGTAAGTGTGTTAGGCTACGGAACAGTCGGATCCGGTGTTTTTGATATTATTCGTGAGAACAATGCGATGATCGCAAAACGCATCGGGGATGAGATCTGTACAAAATATGTGCTGGACTTGAGAGATTTTCCGGGAGATCCGGTAGAGGAAGTGCTGGTACATGATTTTGAAGTGATCAAAAATGATCCGGAGGTTCATGTGGTTGTAGAAACGATGGGAGGATTACACCCTGCCTATGAGTTTGTAAAGGCTAGTTTGGAGGCCGGGAAGAGTGTTTGCACATCCAACAAAGCGTTGGTGGCTGATTTTGGACCGGAGCTTATTCAGATAGCAAAAGACCACAATGTAAGTTTCTTGTTTGAGGCCAGTGTTGGTGGTGGTATTCCGATTATCCGCCCACTGCAGAGTTCTTTGAATCCGGATGAGATATTGGAGATTTCCGGTATCTTAAACGGTACAACGAACTTTATTTTGACAGAGATGACCAATAAGGGAGCTGATTTTGACACAGTGCTCAAAGAGGCGCAGCAGCTTGGTTATGCAGAGGCAGATCCGACTGCAGATGTGGAAGGATATGATGCCTGCCGCAAGATCGCAATCTTAACTTCTCTTGCTTATGGCAAGACACTGGATTTTAACGATGTTTATACAGAGGGAATTACCAAAATCACAGACCGTGATATCGTATATGCCGGTAAGATCGGGGCCAAAGTAAAAATTTTTGGTTCCAGCAAGAAAGATGGAGATCGCATCAGCGCAAAAGTTGCACCGGTGCTGATCTATCCGGAGAACCCATTATATAGCGTAGACGATGTATTTAACGCTATTTTAGTAAAAGGAAATATGGTTGGAGATGTCATGTTCTATGGACAGGGCGCCGGCAAGCTGGCAACAGCCAGTGCGGTCGTTTCCGATGTTATGGAAGTCGCTAAAAACATAGGAAAATGCGTTGAGGTACAGTGGAGTGCCGAGAAGATTGCTTTAGAGCCTTTTGAGGAGAGCAAGAGCAGCTTCTTCGTGCGTTTGCGTGGAGATAAGTCACAGAATGCAGCTAAGGTCAAAGAAGCGTTTGGCGATGTGACAGAGATTGATGCCGGATATGCGGACGAATATGCATTTATCACGGGAGAGATCACAGAGGGAGCTTATGCATCAGCAGCAGATTCACTCGGCAATGTGATCAATAAGATCCGTGTTCCGGAGACGAAATAATAAGCCGCTCAGTAATATGAGCAGAAAAGAGGATAGATATGTTAATTGTTAAGAAATTTGGTGGTACTTCCGTTGCCAACAAAGAGCGGATCTTTAATGTGGCGAAGCGTTGTATTGAAGATTACAAAAAAGGAAATCAGGTAGTAGTCGTTCTTTCTGCAATGGGCAAACAGACAGATGTTTTGTTGGATATGGCAAAGGATATTAATCCGAAGGCGTCCCGCAGAGAGTTGGATATGCTTCTTACAACAGGTGAGCAGACATCCGTTGCACTTATGGCAATGGCAATGGACTCTCTTGGTGTTCCGGCAGTTTCCATGAATGCTTTTCAGGTGCAGATGCATACGACAGAAGTGTATGGTAATGCTCGTCTGAAGAGAATTGATACGGAGCGTATCCGTAATGAGTTGGATAATCGTCGTATCGTAGTAATTACAGGATTTCAGGGAATCAATAAGTTTGATGATTACACAACACTCGGAAGAGGTGGTTCCGATACGACAGCAGTAGCATTGGCAGCTGCATTACATGCAGACGCCTGCGAGATTTATACAGATGTAGATGGTGTCTTTACTGCAGATCCACGCGTCGTACCAAATGCTCGTAAATTAGACGAGATCACGTACGATGAGATGTTGGAATTAGCCAGTCTTGGTGCCGGTGTATTGCACAATCGTTCTGTTGAGATGGCTAAAAAATACGGCGTACAGTTGGTAGTACGTTCTAGTTTGAATACAAGTGAAGGAACTGTAGTAAAGGAGGAAAGTAAAATGGAGAAAATGTTAGTAAGTGGTGTAGCCACAGATAAAAATGTAGCACAGATTTCAGTAGTTGGATTAGAGAATAAGCCGGGCGTAGCATTTAAGCTGTTCCAGCATTTAGCAAATCACAATATCAATGTAGATATGATCTTACAGTCTGTAGAGCATGGCGGAACACAGGACATCAGCTTTACAGTAACCAGAGATCAGGCAGACACGGCAATGGAGACATTGGAAAGACATGCTAACACAAGTCTGAAATGCGAGAAGACAACAGTGAACACTAACGTTGCCAAAGTATCTATCGTCGGTGCCGGAATGATGTCTAATGCAGGTGTTGCAGCTAAGATGTTTGAAGCATTGTATGATGCAGGAGTAAACATTTTGCAGATTTCTACTTCCGAGATCCGCGTCAGCGTTCTCGTAGAAGAGAAGTACGTCAATGAGGCTGCACAGGCAGTTCATGATGCATTTGCATTGTCTCGTTAATTGACGGAGAACATCAAATATTGTCAGCGCGGAAAATTTAAGAGTTCAAGGTAAAGAAGGGCAGCCGCGTATCGAGTGGCTGCCTATTTTACTCTTGATGCATAGGCAAAGTGCGTATAGAAAGGAATGTAGGATACTATGGATATTGTAAAGAAAATAGCAGCAGAGTTAGAAATTCGTCCGCAGCAGGTAGAGGCGGTCATAAAACTGATCGACGAGGGCAATACGATCCCGTTTATTGCCAGATACCGTAAAGAAGCACATGGTTCGTTGAATGATGAACAACTCCGTAATCTGAGTGAGCGATTAACTTATTTGCGTACACTGGAAGAAAAAAAGGAACAGGTTCTTGCAACGATTGAAGAACAAGGAAAATTGACCGATGAATTGAAGGCACAGATCCTTGCAGCAGAGACACAGGTGCTCGTGGAGGACTTGTATCGTCCGTATCGTCCAAAACGCCGTACAAGAGCGATCATCGCCAAGGAAAAGGGATTAGAGCCATTAGCGCAGATCATTTTGGCACAAGAAGTGACAGAGCCGTTAGAAACGATTGCCGAGCAGTATGTATCTGAGGAAAAAGAAGTGAAAGATGTTGCAGATGCGATTGCAGGAGCGAGAGATATTATTGCCGAGCAGATTTCTGATAATGCAGATTATCGTAAATATATCCGTGATATAACACGGGAAGAAGGTATCCTTACATCAACTGCCAAGGATGAAAAGGCGCAGTCTGTTTATGAGATGTATTATGAATATCAGGAGCCGGTTAAAAAGATTGCCGGTCATCGTGTTCTTGCGTTAAATCGTGGTGAAAAGGAAAAATTCCTAGTGGTAAAACTGGAGGCTCCGGAAGAACGTATTCTTACGTATCTATGCAAAAAGACGATCACAGAGGAAAATGAGATCGTAACGCCGGTGTTAGAAGAGGCAGTGACAGACAGTTATAAGCGTTTGATCGCGCCTGCTATCGAGCGCGAGATTCGTAATGAGTTGACTGAGCAGGCAGAAGACGGTGCGATCAAAGTATTTGGTAAAAACCTAGAGCAGCTTTTGATGCAGCCGCCGATTGCCGGTAAGACAGTTTTGGGCTGGGATCCTGCATTTCGTACCGGTTGTAAACTTGCTGTGGTAGACCCAACCGGTAAAGTGTTAGATACGAAGGTGATCTATCCGACAGCACCGCAGAACAAGGTCGAAGAGGCAAAACGTGAGGTGAAAAAACTGATCCAGAAATACGGAATTTCTCTGATCTCCGTCGGCAATGGAACGGCATCCCGCGAGTCGGAAATGATCATTGCGGATATGCTGCATGAGATCAAAGAACCTGTGCAGTATATTATTGTAAATGAAGCAGGTGCTTCAGTTTATTCCGCAAGTAAACTTGCCACCGAGGAATTTCCGAATTTTGATGTGGGACAGCGAAGTGCAGCGTCGATCGCAAGACGTTTGCAGGATCCGCTGGCAGAGTTGGTGAAGATCGATCCACAGTCTATCGGTGTAGGACAGTATCAGCATGATATGAATCAGAAGAAGTTAGGGGAAACATTATCCGGTGTTGTGGAAGATTGTGTAAATAAAGTTGGTGTGGATCTGAATACAGCATCCGCTTCACTGTTAGAGTATATTTCCGGTATCAGCAAAGTGATCGCAAAGAACATCGTTACGTATCGTGAAGAAAACGGAAAGTTTACGTCACGTAAAGAGTTGTTAAAAGTACCAAAACTGGGACCGAAAGCCTTTGAACAGTGTGCAGGTTTTATGCGTATTTTGGATGGAAAAAATCCATTGGATGCAACGAGCGTTCATCCGGAGACTTATGATGCAGCCAATGCATTATTAGATAAGCTTGGCATTGACACGGAAGAACTCAAAAAGATCCAGACGGAAGCGGCCAAACAGCAGTCCCCATTAGCCAAGAAGAAAACCGCTCCAAAGAAAAAGAAACAGCAGTTTGTTGTACGCAATACGCACACAGCCTTTGGCGCAGCCTTTGCGGAAGCCTTTGGCTCGATAGACCTGCCGAGCGGTGAGACGGAAGAAACACCGACAGAGAACAAAGCCTCCGGCAGTTTGCAGAAGCGTGTGAAAGACAAAAAGAAAATGGCTGACGAGCTTGGTATTGGTGAGATCACGCTGGTTGATATCTTGAAGGAATTGGAGAAACCTGCGAGAGATCCTCGTGATGAAATGCCAAAACCGATCCTTCGAACAGATGTGTTAGAGATGAAAGATCTCAAAGAGGGCATGATCCTTAAGGGGACAGTTCGAAATGTTATTGATTTTGGTGCGTTTGTAGATATCGGCGTTCATCAGGATGGATTGGTACATGTGTCCGAAATGTCGGATAAGAAATTTGTCAAACACCCGTTGGATGTTGTCAGTGTCGGAGATATCGTTGATGTCAAAGTAATGGGTGTTGATCTCAAAAAACAGCGTATTCAGTTGACTATGAAATTATAAAGAGGAGAGCATATGAACTTACGTGAAAAATTATTTGTTGAAGTAAGAAAAGGAACAAAGGTCACATTGAGTGAAAGTGATCTCAACAAAATGGATCGCATGTATGAGCGTGAGTTGGCGCAGTATGACAACCGTAAGGTTATGACGCCGTACCGAAAAGAGCCAAAGCGGGCGTTTTTGGCACAGCTGCGCGATTACGCTTTTGAGCGGATCTTGGACAGACATTTGTACACATTTTCTCACGTGCTGGTTATTCCAAATCCATATGGAGTGGCTAAACAGACAGCCCTTATCCTGTTCAACTCTTCCAAGGAGTACAAGGTGCGCTATCGTGTGTTCGGAGATAATGGCAATGATTTTGTTGGTGAATCCAGCTATACAACAAGACATCGTGTGGCAATCTTGGGGTTGTATTTCGAACGTAGCAATACGGTAGATCTGTCTCTGATCGATCGAGAAGGAAAAGTTGTAAAGCATCGAGTGATCCGTATTTTTGTTTCAGAAGTGCCTGAAAACCAAAAGGATCTTGTGATGGAAGTAGAGGGAGATAAATCTGCAGCAATGCCGCTGCTGGCAGTCAACGGTGCCGCTTTTAGTCCATTGGTCTTTGATGCAGATGGTGCGATCCGATATTCAATGCAGCTTCGTACCTATAAGATGGGTATGATACCGATGCCGAATGGTCATGTTCTGTTGGCAGATCGAACAGCTAACATTGTAAACAGCATGGGCAAGATCCAGCCGTGCCGTTATCATGAAATGGATTATATGGGCAGAGTGTATCGCACATATATTTTGAATGAACCGATCGGTACTGCATTAGCACAGCACGATAGTTCGTTGTATCTTGTGACTTCGTCCGATGGAGAGCATTATAATGACTGTATTCTTACGATGGATATGAATACCGGTGAGATCGTACGCCGCATTAAGCTGATTGACTTGCTGGGAGAAAAATACCACACCGGTAAGGAATGGCTGCTTTTTTCAGCGATGGAGTACCGCGCCGGAAAGCTTTTGCTGACATTAAAGCGTATACACACGATCGCACAGCTTGATCTGGAGAGTGGCAAATTGGATTGGGTGCTGGCACCAAAATCAATCTGGCAGGATACAGAGTTGGAAGCCATCGCTTTGACAACAGAGGGTGCTGATATCGAAATGGGAAGACCGGATAAGGCTGTTTGGATGGATGAGCACGAATTGTTGATCTATAGCACAGGTACTAAAGGGGCGGTAGATGGCGGTTACAATGATGCACAACATTCTGCGGTACTTCGTGTGTCGATCGATGAGGCTGCCGGCACATATGTACAGGAGAGCAAGAAAGACTGTTTGAAAACGATGCAGTTTGGTAGTGCCCTTTATACAAAAGAATACAACAAGTATTTCCATTTGACAGGTATCACGCAAGACCGTACGACAGAACTTCATTCCCAGATCCAGTTGGTCAATGGCGAAAACGGCGAAGTTGAGAAGACGTTTAAGTTGACTAAAAACTTTTTGTGGGCTTGGGAGTTTCATCCGGACATTCCTTCATTTTGTGTGGGGATGGGGCTGCATGATCAGACAGAGTTTGGTAAGCTCCCAACACCGGAAGAATTTCATGGAACAATGCCGAAAAAAACGGATCAGCGTATTCGTGGTACCTTCTTCGGTAACGTGCATTTGTGCGAGAATCTTTTGCAGTATTCGATGCTGCCTGGTGCAGTTGAAAAGCTGTATTTTAAGGGTGAGCATAAGACATATGTACAAGATTATTCGCAACTGCGTATGGGCAGACGTAAAGAAATCTTTGCTGTGCAGGTGGATGGACTGGAACCTGGAGAATACGATATGTATTTGCAGTTCCAGGGAAAGATTCGCAAGCTGCGCAATGAATTGCGTGTGAAATAACGACGTGTAGTTTATAAAGTTTTCACAAAGTGAATCTTGCTTTTTATGAGTAAATTTCGTATAATTATACTAGAAACTTTGGAAAATACACAGAAATTTGTGCAATTTCAACAAAATTACTTTTATTATTTTACAGGAGGATTCTAGTATGGCAAACAGATTTGTATTAAACGAGACATCGTATCATGGGGCAGGAGCTATTGCAGAGATTGCAACAGAAACTAAAATTCGTGGTTTTAAGAAAGCGTTTGTATGTTCGGATCCGGACTTGGTAAAGTTTGGTGTAACACAGAAAGTGTTGGATGTACTTGAGAAAAATGGTATGGCATATGAGCTGTATTCAAATATTAAACCAAATCCAACGATTGAAAATGTTCAGACAGGTGTACAGGCATTTAAGGATGCAGGAACAGATTATCTGATCGCTATTGGCGGCGGTTCTTCTATGGATACTGCGAAAGCAATCGGTATCATTATCAATAATCCTGAGCATGAGGATGTTGTCAGCTTAGAGGGCGCTGTAGATACCAAGAATAAGAGCGTACCGATCTTTGCAGTACCTACGACAGCAGGAACTGCTGCAGAGGTTACAATCAATTACGTTATTACAGATGCAGCTAAGAATCGCAAGATGGTTTGTGTAGATCCGCATGACATTCCTGTTGTGGCATTTATCGATTCCGAGATGATGTCTTCTATGCCTAAGGGGCTTACTGCAGCAACCGGTATGGATGCTTTAACACATGCGATTGAGGGTTACATTACGGCAGGAGCATGGGAATTGTCCGACATGTTCCATCTCAAAGCAATTGAGATCATTGCACGTTCTCTTCGTGGAGCAGTAGACAATACGCCGGAAGGACGTGAGGGAATGGCTCTTGGTCAGTACGTTGCAGGAATGGGCTTCTCCAACGTAGGTCTTGGAATTGTTCATTCTATGGCACATCCACTTGGCGCATTGTATGATACACCACATGGAATCGCAAATGCGATCATTCTTCCTACTGTTATGGAGTATAACGCAGAGGCAACAGGTGAGAAATATCGTGATATTGCAAAGGCAATGGGTGTTGAAGGTACAGAGAATATGTCTCAGGAAGAGTATCGTAAAGCAGCCGTTGATGCTGTAAAACAGCTTTCCAAAGATGTTGGAATCCCTACAGATCTCAAGGATATTGTTAAGAAAGAAGATATTCCATTCTTAGCACAGTCTGCATATGATGATGCTTGCCGTCCGGGCAATCCAAAGGAGACAAGTGTTGAGGACATTACGAAGCTGTATGAGAGCTTACTGTAATCAGATCATAGTTTCAATCTAAAATAATGGGCTGCGTGGCACTTTGAAATAAGAGTGTCACGCAGTTTTTTCAGGGTATAGGAAAATGCTCGTTTTGCCTTTTTTCATCCTTTTAAGCCTCCCTTCCCTTTAACAGTTCTGCCATATCATATCGTTTATTATGTCAAAGAATAAAAAAAATTAAAAAAATTGAAAAAAATGCTTGCATTTTTGAAAATACTAGTGTATAGTATATCAAGTACGGTACAGATGACGTACAAAACATAAGAAATGTGCGCGTAGCTCAGCTGGATAGAGCGTCTGACTACGGATCAGAAGGTCGGGAGTTCGAATCTTCTCGCGCACGCTTACAAAGGTCTTGATTAATCAAGGCCTTTTTTGTTACAATAAGGAATTGTTTGGAACACTAATAAGAAAGGATCGTAACGTTATAATGCATATATTTGAAATAGATAGATTGGAACAAATTGTCGGCAAGGATCGGGTTCGCGAGGAGGAACCGCTTGCCAAGCATACTACTTTCCGAATCGGGGGGCCGGCAAAATGGTTTGTAGAACCGGACTCTGCGGAGCAGTTGGCTGCGTGCATTAAATATTTGGAAGAGGTGCAGATGCAATGGTATATATTAGGGAATGGAAGTAATCTGTTAGTTGCGGACGAAGGATACGACGGTGTGATCTTGTCGCTGCATCGTATGAATAAGGAAGCAGGGCAGGTCGGTGAACTGCATCAGATCCGAATTTTGCCGGCAGATGCCAGTGAAACAGAGAAAGCGGCGGTGCTGGAGGAATATGGGGTTAAGCAGTGCATATCAACTGTTAAGGCCTATGTGAGTGCCGGTGCGGGAGTGATGCTTTCAACACTTGCAGCCCGGATTGCAGATCAAGGACTTGCAGGATTCGAATTTGCCGGAGGTATTCCGGGAACGCTCGGTGGCGCAGTGACGATGAATGCAGGTGCATATGGTGGCGAGATCAAGGACGTGATCGTAGCTGCTAAAATGATCGATCGAACAGGTAAGATCCATTTGTTTTCAGCGGAAGAACTACATTTGTCTTATCGACACAGTATTGTGCAGGAACAGGGGCTTATCGTTGTGTCAGCGTTATTTGCTTTTGAACAGGGAGACAGGGCGCAGATCAAGGCGCAGATGCAGGAATTAAATGCGAAACGCCGTGAAAAGCAGCCGTTAGAATATGGAAGTGCAGGCAGTACTTTTAAGCGGCCGGAAGGATACTTTGCCGGTAAATTGATCGAGGACGCCGGATTGAAAGGATATCGGGTTGGTGATATCATGGTGTCGGAGAAACACTGTGGCTTCGTGGTCAATGTAGGACAGGGAACCTGCGCACAGGCAGATGCAGTGATCAGGCATGTGCAGCAGACTGTTAAGGAGCAGTTTGGTGTCACCCTTGAGACGGAAGTTAAGAGACTTCCGGAACAGTAATACGCTGAAGTGGTTAGTAATATACTGGAACGGCTTAGCAATATGCTGAAGTGGTCAGTAATATACTGGAACGGCTTAGCAATATGCTGAAGTGGCCAGTGATATGCAGGAATTAACAGAGAAACGGCATAGTTCGTCATAAAACGGCGGCATTGTTGTTGGACGATTATGTAGAAATGAGGGCGAATATGAGATTTGTGATCGTTACCGGAATGTCGGGTGCAGGAAAGAGTTCTGTTTTAAAGATGCTCGAAGATCTCGGATATTTTTGCGTGGATAATTTGCCGGTGCATTTTATTCCGAAGATGACAAAGTTAATGGTGGACGAGCAGGAGACTGTCGACAAGATGGGTCTTGGCATCGACGTGCGTAATTTGCAGGGATTGTCTGATCTTGATAACATCTTGGACAAGATGAAGCAGGAAGGATATCCTTATGAGGTGCTGTTTCTGGAGGCAGATGACAGTGTGCTTGTAAAACGCTATAAGGAGACGAGACGTAATCATCCGTTAGCATTGCAGGGGCGTGTCGATAAGGCGATTGCGGCAGAGCGAGTAGAGCTTGCCCATATCAAAAAGCGTGCGGATTATATTTTAGATACCAGTCATATGCTGGTACGTGAGTTAAAGCATGAGGTGGATCGTATTTTTCTGGGAGAAGAAGAGTATGAGAATTTCTTTGTGACACTGTTGTCCTTTGGATTCAAATATGGTATACCGGAAGATTCCGATCTCGTGTTTGATGTACGTTTTCTGCCAAATCCATATTATATTCCAACGCTCAAACCGCTGACAGGAAATGATCCGGCGGTGTATGATTACGTGATGGCTGCGCCGCAGGCAAAAGAATTTCAACGCCAGCTATTTGAAATGGTGAAGTTTCTTATACCGAATTATATTGCCGAGGGAAAGAATCAGATTGTGATCAGTATTGGATGTACCGGAGGAAAGCACCGGTCTGTTTCGATGGTGCGTGCCCTGGAATCACAGATGAAATCTTTGCCATATACGGTCAAGATGGAACATCGCGATATTGAACGGGACGCCAAGTGAGCGGGCTTAGAAAGGAATGTAAGATTGCTATGAAAATGTCATTTTCTGGAAAGGTGAAAGAGGAACTTGCTTCGCAGTTAAGCCCGGCAAGACACTGTCAGATTGCGGAATTTGCAGCGCTTTTTGCTCTTTGTGGTAAGATCCGACATCGCAAGAACGGTAGTATTTATTTGGAAGTACATACGGAAAACTTGACAGTAGCAAGAAAATCTTATATCTTAATAAAGATGGCGTTTCAGGCGGAAACGCAGATTAGGATCCGGAACCATAGTTTGCAGACAAGAACGCCGGTGTATCATTTGCTGGTATTGGCGCAGGACAAGGCATATGAGATCCTAAAAGCGATTAAATTATTGAGTGAATCAGAGGATCGATGGGGCGATCTGTCGACGATTCCAAGCCGCTTAGTGCAGAATACATGTTGCAAACGTGCGTATTTGCGAGGTGTGTTTATGGCGGCGGGATCAATAACTAATCCGGAGAAGGCGTATCATCTCGAAATTGCAGTGTTATCAGAGTCGTTTTGTTTGCAATTGCAGCAGATCGTGGCTTCCTTTCAAATAGAGGCGAAGATTGTAGATCGAAAGAAATATCATGTCTTATATGTAAAAGAAGGTTCTATGATCGTGGACACCTTAAATGTTATGGAGGCACATCAGGCATTGATGGATTTTGAGAATGTTCGTATTTTGAAAGAAGTACGTAATTCAGTAAATCGACAGGTCAACTGTGAAACGGCTAACATTCATAAAACAGTAACTGCAGCTGCGAGACAGATTGAAGATATACAGTACATAGAGACTGCCAAAGGGGTTCGCTGGTTAAGCGATGGGCTACGCGAGATTGCAGAGCTGCGATTGGAATATCCTGATCTGCCATTGGCAGAGCTTGGACAGAAATTATCCAAGCCACTTGGAAAGTCGGGAGTAAATCATCGTTTACGAAAGTTAAGTGAAATTGCAGAGCGTTTGCGGGCGGAACAAGAAATCAGCCTCAAACCAAAGGAGGAAAGGTCATGATAACAAAGAAAATTAAAATCCAATTAAAGAACGGATTAGAGGCAAGACCGGTTGCAGTATTGGTTCAGGTTGCAAGTCAATATGACAGTCGTATCTATGTTGAATGTGAAAATAAGAAAGTGAATGCTAAGAGCATTATGGGACTTATGTCTTTAGGACTCTCCGCAGGAGAAGAGGTCGTAGTATCGATCGATGGAGATGATGAGACAAATGCCATGGATGAAATTGAGAAGTACCTTAGTGCGGCACAGGCATAATGGACAAACCAAACATATTATTTGGGTAACACAAAAGGCAAAGTGCTAACTTTGCCTTTTTGCATTTTCTATATCGTTTTCCGGATGCCCTGTAAAGAAGCTGCAGGCTGAGGAAACATGGAGGTTTACTATGAGTTTTACGCATTTACATGTGCATACCGAATATTCTTTGCTGGACGGTTCCTGCAAGATCAAAGAGCTGATCGCGCGAGCTGCAGAATTGGGAATGAAGAATATTGCCATTACCGATCATGGTAATATGTACGGTGTTATTGAATTTTATCGTGCAGCAAGAGCGGCAGGGATCAATCCTGTGATCGGATGTGAGGTATATGTTGCACCGGGATCGCGTTTTGATCGTGAGGTAACGAAGGGAGAAGGCCGTTACAATCATTTAGTGTTATTGGCAGAGAATAACGTTGGATATTCGAATCTGATCAAGATCGTATCCAAAGGATTTACCGAAGGATTTTATTATAAACCTCGTGTTGACTATGAAGTGCTTGAAAAGTATCACGAAGGTGTGATCGCGCTTAGTGCATGCCTTGCCGGAGCAGTTGCCACGGCACTTAGGTATGGACAATATGAGACAGCCAAGAAAGAGGCAGAGCGCCTATATGATATTTTTGGGAAAGATCATTTTTACCTGGAATTGCAGGATCATGGAATTGCAGATCAGGCAACCGTGAATCAAGGGCTTTTGCGTATGAGTGAGGAGTTAAAGATTCCTTTGGTTGCAACCAACGATGTGCATTATATCACGGCAGAAGATGCAGAACCACATGATATATTGCTATGCATACAAACGCAGAAAAAGGTACAGGATGAAGATCGCATGCGCTATGAGGGAGGACAGTATTATCTTAAGAGCGAAGACGAGATGAAAGCACTGTTTCCTTATGCACAGGAGGCGTTAGAGAATACTTCTAAGATCGCTGAGCGGTGCCATGTGGAGATTGAGTTTGGTAAATATAAACTTCCGAAATATGATATCCCGGAGGGATTTACAGCGGATAGTTATCTGCAAAAACTTTGCCAGGATGGCATGAAGAAGCGTTATGAAGAGATCACCACGCAACTGCAGGAAAGACTGGATTACGAATTGGATACGATTCGGACAATGGGTTTTGTTGATTACTTCCTAATCGTGTGGGACTTCATTCGCTATGCGCGAGAAAATGGGATCAGTGTTGGACCGGGACGAGGCAGTGCAGCAGGAAGTATTGTAGCATATTCGCTTGGCATTACCAGCATCGATCCAATCAAATATGATCTGTTGTTTGAGCGTTTCTTAAATCCGGAACGTGTTACGATGCCTGATATCGATATTGACTTTTGCTATGAGCGAAGACCGGAAGTGATTGATTATGTAGTGCGTAAATATGGCAAAGATCACGTTGTGCAGATCGTGACTTTTGGTACGATGGCAGCACGAAATGCGATCCGGGATGTAGGGCGTGTGCTGGATCTGCCGTATAATTATGTGGATGTGATCGCCAAGCAGATCCCGATGCCAAAGCAGGGAGCAAAAGTTACGATCAAAGAGGCATTGCAGGTCAATCCGGAATTGCGTGAAATTTACGAATCAGATGAACAGGCTAAGAATTTGATCGATATGTCCATGCGGCTAGAGGGACTTCCCAGACATACCTCGATGCATGCAGCGGGTGTACTGATCAGTCCAAAGCCGGTAGACGAATATGTTCCATTGTCCAAGGCGTCTGATGGAACGATCACGACGCAGTATACGATGACGGTATTAGAAGAATTGGGGCTGCTTAAGATGGACTTCCTGGGTCTTCGAACGCTAACAGTCATACAAAATGCAGCTAAAATGGCAGGAATCGAAGACGATACGCTTCTTAGCATTCCATTTGATGACAAAGAAGTGTTTGACATGATCAGTGCCGGTAAGACGGACGGTGTCTTCCAGTTGGAAAGCGGTGGCATGAAGAGCTTTATGACGGAGCTTAAACCAGAGTGTATGGAAGATATTTTGGCAGGAAATGCGTTGTACCGTCCGGGTCCGATGGATTTCATCCCACAATATATAGAGGGCAAAAATAACCGTGACAGCATTGTGTATGACTGCCCGCAGCTTGAGCCGATCTTGGCACCGACGTATGGCTGTATTGTGTATCAGGAGCAGGTAATGCAGATCGTGCGCAGTCTGGCCGGATATAGTTTTGGCCGAAGCGATCTGGTACGCCGTGCGATGGCTAAGAAAAAAGAAAAGGTCATGGAGGCAGAACGTCAAAACTTTGTATATGGCAATAAAGCAGAGGGCGTTAAGGGTTGTATTGCAAACGGCATTTCCGAGGAAGTTGCTAATAAAATATATAACGAAATGATTGATTTTGCGAAGTATGCCTTTAACAAATCGCATGCGGCAGCGTATGCGGTTGTGAGCTATCAGACGGCATATTTGAAATGTCATTATCCGATAGAGTTTATGGCAGCACTGATGACATCTGTGCGTGATAATACGTCTAAGGTAATACACTATACAATGAACTGTAAAGAACTGGGCATCCCGATGCTTTCACCGGATATTAATGAAGGCTATTCCGACTTTTCGGTTGCGGATGGTGGAATTCGTTTTGGAATGTCCGCGATCAAGGGGATTGGCGTGAATGTGATCGAGCGTATTGTTGCGGAGCGAAAAAGTGGGGGAGCCTATACTTCACTCCAAAATTTCTTGGAGAGACTGGATTCCGGAGAAGTGAATAAGCATGTGGTGGAGAATCTTATTAAATCCGGTGCGATGGATTCGCTTCCGGGCAACCGTCATCAAAAGGTCATTGCCTATGCGAATATTATGGATGCTGTCAGCAAAGACAGGCGTAACAATATGGCAGGACAGGTATCGTTATTTGATCTTGGTGACGAGGGCCTTGCGAAAGCAAAGCAGTATCCATTGCCGAATGTAGAGGAGTTCCCAAAGGAGGAGCTGCTAACTTATGAAAAAGAGGTGATGGGAATCTATGTCAGTGGGCACCCATTGGAAGAATATGTTGCTTTGATGAAAAAAAATTGTACCTGTATTTCGACCGATTTTGCAGCCGAAGAAGAGCAGGAAGACAACAGTGTTACAGATGGTGAACGTGTTGTCATCGGAGGTCTGCTCGTGAATAAAATCGTGAAAACAACAAAAAATAATACGATGATGGCGATCGCTTCGATCGAGGATCTGTATGGGACAGTGGAAATTATAGTATTTCCTCAGACCTATGAAAAGAAGAAACATTTGTTAGTGGAGGGGTCGAAAGTTTTTGTCAAGGGACGGGCACAGACGGAAGACAATAAAGCCGGCAAAGTGATATGTCAGGATATTATCCCTTTTGACCGTATTCCTTGTGAATTATGGATTCGGTTTGCTAATAAGGAAGCTTACTTAGCCGTAGAGAAAAAGCTGTTGCAGCAGGTAGTTAGCGAGGATGGCACTGATACGATCTGTATTTACCTGGAGCAAGAGCATCAGGTAAAAAAATTGCCAAGATCGTATGAGACGAATGCACGAAGACTGGTGGCTGAAGGTGCATTGGAAGAATATGGAAAAGAATCTGTGGCGATTAAAGAAAAGAGTATTGAAAAATAGTTGATTTTAGCGTAAAATTTATATGAAATGCGTTGCATTGTTAGAAGGTTGCAGCGTAGAAATTACAGCAAGAGAAGCAAGGGGGACTAGATAATGAGCAATGCAGTAAAAACGATTGGTGTCTTGACGAGCGGTGGAGATGCGCCGGGTATGAATGCAGCGATACGTGCGGTAGTACGTACCGGTATTGCAAATGGATTACATGTCAAAGGTATTCGTCGCGGTTTTGCGGGACTTTTGGAAGAAGATATTTTTGATATGTCATCACTCGATGTATCGGATATTATTCAGCTTGGCGGAACAATCCTTTATACAGCACGTTGTCTGGAGTTTAAGAAATTAGAATATCAGATGAAGGGTGCTGAGATCTGCCGCAAACACGGCATTGACGGAATTGTTGTTATTGGTGGAGATGGTTCCTTTAATGGTGCAAGCAGACTTTCTGAGCAGGGCATCAACACGATCGGTGTTCCGGGAACGATCGATCTTGATATTGCTTGTACGGAATATACGATTGGATTCGATACAGCGATCAACACAGCGATGGAGGCGATCGATCGCCTGCGCGACACGTCGGAATCTCATGAGCGTTGCAGTATCGTCGAGGTAATGGGACGTACCGCAGGACACATTGCATTGTGGACCGGTATTGCCAGTGGTGCAGAGTACATTTTGACCACAGAGGAATATCATGGTGATATTCAGCGTATTATTACCAAGATTCAGGATCGCCGTAAGATGGGTAAGAAGAATCATATTATTGTTAATGCAGAAGGTATCGGTAATTCCAATGAGATGGCTAAGGTTATTGAGCTTGCTACCGGAGTAGAGACGAGAGCAACGATCCTAGGTCATATACAGCGTGGTGGCAATCCAACTTGCAAAGATCGTGTATATGCATCTGCAATGGGTGCCAGAGCGGTAGAATTGTTGTGTGAGGGTGCCAGCAACCGTGTTGTAGGATATCACAATGGTGAATTTAAGGATTACGATATTCAGGAAGCATTGGCAATGACGAAGGGATTGGAGCCTTATTTGTTCCACATTATGAAGAAGCTGACAACCAGAGGTTAGTACAGCGGATCGTTTGTAACCAGCACATTAATTGCAATATAAGGAAAGAGGTATTGGCATATGAAGAAAATGATGAAATTTTTGATCGGGGCAGCAGCTACAGGCGCAGCGATTGCAGGAACATTCTATGTGATCGAAAAGTTTTTCAACAAAGATGAGAGCGAAGATTTCGATGAGGAAGAGTTTGAAGATGTGTTCGCTGATGAGGTGGATGACAGAGAGTATGTTACCCTTGACATTGACGGCAACGAGATGGAAGGAAATGAGTCTGAGGAAGATGCGGAGGATGACGCAGAGTAATTTTCGGACAAATGATTCCGGTAAAGACAAAAGAATATTGTGAATAGGAAAATCCCCAACTGTTAAGATAATATCTAACGGTTGGGGATTTTTTTACTTTTATTTGGTCCCGATTTGCGATTTCTGTCCCTTGGCAGCACGTTTGCGGCTGCGTATCTTCTTTGGATTGATCGCTTTGCCGTCAAAGTCTATACGCTCCATATCCGGCGTAACAAAACCGGCATGCTTGACAAGATCATCACCGATCAAAGTGATACCCTTGACACCGCGGCTGGTTTTCTTGAGTTCACCAACTTCGAGAAGCGGAAATCCCAAAGACAATCCTTGATCGGTAATTACAATTACTTTACGGTCTGCGTTGATCACATCTTCAATGCCTACCTGCTGTACGCATACAAGTTCATCACCTTCTGCCAGTTTTGTTGAGGCGATTGTCTGACGATTTGTTTCAAACTCGACACCGGATACCAGTTTGATAAAGCCGGCTCGCGTAATGAAGAGAAGCTGTGAATCAAACAATTCTTCAAAACTAATATAAAGGAGAGGCTCATCATTTTCCAGTTTACATAGGTTTTGGATCAGAACGCCTTTGTCCTTGGCACGTCCCTTCGGGATATTCATAGCTTTCACTTGATGCATATAACCACCTTTGGTGAAGACACATAATTTATCAATATTGCGAAGCGGCACGATATGATGATATTCCTCCAAAGTATCCGGGGCAATGCGGGAGTAAGAGGAAGCGTCGACTGATTTCGTATAGCCGAAGCGGTCGATCAATACGTACAAGTCTTCTTCCTTGATCTCTTCGACATAATTAGCAGCCGTGATGTTGGCAAGCTCTGTATGACGAGGCGCGTTAAATTGTTTTTTGTAGGCTCTGAGACGATTTTTGATAACATCATGTAAAGCCTCTTTATTACCAAGTATTTTTTTGTATTCGGCAATATTTGCTAACAAGGTATCGTTTTCCTGATGCAGCTTGAGAAGTTCCAAGCCGACTAAACGGCTTAACGGCATTGCCAGAATGGCATCTGCCTGTGTTTCGGTAAAGTCCAGTGTTGCGGCCTGCTTTTCAGAAGCTTTGCTTCGGAAGCGGATATCCGTTGTAACACCATTTACAAGACAGCCCTTTGCCTGTTTAACGGAGGAACTGCCGCGCAGGATCTCGACGATCAAGTCGATCACATCGGTCGCTTTGATCAGTCCGGCAACAATTTCCAGACGCTTGTTCGCCTTGTTGAGCAGATGTGTATATTCTTTGGTGTAAAGTTCCTCCTGAAAGAATACAAATTCCTGGATCAGCGATTTGAGATCGAACGTGATCGGCTGCTTGTCTTTTACAGCAAGCATATTTACACCGTAGGTGTCTTCCATGGCAGTTTTTTTGTACAAGCCATTGAGAAGATTTTGTACATCACGGTCTTTCTTTACTTCGATCACCAGACGAATACCTTCTTTCGAAGACTCGTCGCGGACATCGTAAATTTCATCAAATACTTTGTCTTTCGTCAGGCTGACCAGATTTTCTAATAATTTCATTTTGTTGCCGGCTACCGTATACGGAATTTCCGTGATTACAATGTTTTGGCGGCCATAATCACTCTTTTCGATCACCGTTTTGGCACGAACCTTTAGTTTCCCCTCGCCTGTTTCATAAATATGTGCGATCTCATCTGCATTTGTAATGATCGCTCCGGTTGGGAAATCCGGTCCTTTAATGTATTTCATTAACCCATGGATCGTTATGTCCGGGTTTTTCATATAGGCGATCACACCATCAATGACCTCGGCTGGATTGTGCGGCGGCATATTAGTTGCCATACCTACGGCGATACCGGTTGTACCGTTGATCAACAGATTTGGCAGAGTGGCAGGAAGTACCAAAGGTTCCTTCTCGCTTTCATCAAAGTTTGGTCCAAATGGGACAAGCTGTTTGTCCAAATTATCCAACATTGTCATAGCGCCCGGAGAGAGGCGTGCCTCCGTATAACGCATGGCAGCAGCACTGTCACCGTCGATCGAGCCAAAGTTACCATGGCCGTCAACAAGTGGAATCGAGAGAGAATACTCTTCTGTCATATGTACCAATGCGTCATAGATCGAACTGTCGCCATGTGGATGATATTTACCCATGGTATCACCGACAATACGCGCGCTCTTTCGATGTGGCTTATCCGGAGCCAGACCGAGTTCCGTCATTGCATATAAGATACGGCGTTGTACCGGTTTTAATCCGTCCCGGACATCCGGCAACGCACGGGAAATAATAACACTTACAGCATAATCGCGGTAAGAATTACGCATTTCCTCTGTAAAGTCTAATTGTATAATTGAATCCTTTTGTGACATGTTTTCACATTCCTCCTGATCTTAAATGTCGAGCGTTGCGTACTTGGCTTCTTCCATAATGAATTCACGGCGAGGTGGGACATTACTGCTCATTAAAGTTGTTGTGATATCGTCAGCTTCTACAGTATCGCTGATCGTTACCTGTGCAAGAATACGGCTTTCCGGATCCAGTGTAGTTTCCCAAAGCTGTTCTGCGTCCATTTCACCGAGACCTTTGTAACGCTGGATGCCGATGATCTTATTTTCTTTGATCTTGCGGAATTTTTCCAGCTCAAAGTCATTAAATACATATTCGGAATACTTTTTCTTTCCGCGTTTCTTTGGCTTGGCATCTGCTGGCGTTTTGGCGGAAGCTCCTGCTTTGCCGGAACCTGCCTTTTCGTAATCTACTTTATACAATGGTGGAAGACCACGGTATACTTTGCCGGAGTAGATCAATTCCGGCATAAAGCGATAGAAGAATGTGAGCAGCAGTGTGCTGATATGTGCACCATCGACATCGGCATCGGTTAAGATGATGATCTTATCATAGCGCAGTTTGGAAATATCAAATTCTTCACCGATTCCACAGCCAAAAGCGGCAATCATAGATTTGATCTCATTGTTTACTAATATTTTTTCTAAAGTTGCTTTTTCTACATTCAGTATTTTTCCGCGTAGAGGAAGAACTGCCTGTGTTTTGCGGTTTCTGGCTGTTTTAACCGTACCGCCGGCAGAATCACCCTCGACAATGTAAATCTCGCATTCCTCCGGCTTTTTGGAGGTGCAGGCGGCTAATTTGCTTTTGGTATCTACATCATTGAGCTGTTTTAGTGCGGCAGTGCGTGCTTTGTCACCGGCTTTGCGTGCATTATAGGACTTCATGGAGTTATCGAGAATTTTTTTCAATATATCTACATTTTTGTCTAAATAATGCTGCACTTCGGCACTGAATACTTCATCGACCGCCGTTTTTGCATCCGTGTTGCCAAGTTTTGTCTTGGTCTGACCTTCAAACTGTGGATCAGGGTGCTTGATCGAAATAATAGCGACAATGCCGTTACGGATGTCTTTTCCATCAAAGTTTTCATCCTTATCTTTAAGTACGCCAAGTTCCCTTGCATACTGGTTCATTACACGTGTCAGAGCTGTTTTAAAACCGGTCACCAACGTACCGCCATCGGCAACATTGATGCGGTTGCAGTAGGGATTGATCTGCTCAGAATAATTCGTGGTGTATTGGAATGCGATCTCTACCTCAATATCACCGCTTGTTCCTTCAATATAGATCGGCGTGTCATGGATCGGCGTCGCATCACGGTTGATATAGCTGACAAAGCTTTGAATGCCGTGCTCTTCCTGGTAGGTACGTTCTTCATTTTCGGCTTCATTATAATAGATCAACTTTAGATTTTTATTGAGATAAGCAATCTCTTTTAGTTTCTTTTTTATAATGTCCGGCTTAAATGTGATCGTTTCAAAAATTTCCGGGTCCGGATAGAAAGTAACCTTCGTGCCGGTATCGGATTTGCGGCATTTACCTATGATCTCCAATTCACCATTAACGAGAGGCGAGACCGGATGACCGCCATCGGCATATTCATCGCGGTAGATCAAACCGTTGTGACGTACTTCTACGATCATATGCGTTGACAGTGCATTTACAACGGAAGAACCGACGCCGTGCAGACCACCGGATACCTTATAGGCAGAATTGCCAAATTTACCGCCGGCATGCAGAATCGTATAGACGACACGGACTGTAGGGATTTTTTTGGTGGGATGCAGATCGACCGGAACACCGCGACCATTATCCTGAATGCAGATGCCACCATCCTTTTGCAGTGTGATATGTATTTCACTGCAATAACCGGCGAGATGCTCGTCGATAGCATTGTCGAGGATCTCCCAGATCAAATGATGCAGGCCACGTGATCCGGTGGAACCAATATACATACCGGGGCGTTTACGTACGGCCTCCAGTCCTTCTAATATTACTATATCTTTGCCAGTATATTCTGCCATAGTTACCTCATTTCCTGCCGCAGTGTACATTCTGCCGCATATAATCATCTGGTGCAAACGTCTGTTCGCTACCAAGCCCTTATTATACCATAAAATATAGAGAAAATGCAACTTGTAACACACCCCATCTACATCCTCCACCATATTGCAAAAATGGATGTCATTTGATATGATAAGAAAATGTAAATAATTCAAACTTCATACATCCGAAGTTAGAATACATAATATTTAAGAAAGAAGGCATCGAGTACCTATGAAAAAGACACCATTTGTTACGAAGGAACAGGTTGAAGAGATTGCAAAGACATATCCGACTCCGTTTTATCTGTATGATGAGAAGGGTATCCGTGAAAATGCACGCAAAATGAAGAAGGCATTTTCTTGGAACAAAGGTTTTCGTGAGTATTTTGCAGTTAAAGCAACCCCGAATCCATTTATTTTGAAGATCCTGCAGGAAGAAGGCTGTGGCACAGATTGTTCATCTCTTACTGAGTTGATGATGTCAGAAGCTTGTGGCTTTAAGGGATCGGACATCATGTTTTCTTCGAACGTAACACCAGCCAAAGAGTATCAGAAAGCAAAAGAACTGGGTGCGTTTATTAACCTGGATGACATTACTCACATTGACTTTTTGGAAGAGGTTGCCGGTATTCCGGAGACGATCTGCTGTCGTTATAATCCGGGTGGTGTATTCCAAATGGGTACCGATATTATGGATAATCCGGGTGATGCGAAATACGGCATGACCAAGGAACAGCTTATTGAAGCATTTAAGCGTTTGAAAAAGTTAGGTGCGAAGCGTTTTGGTATTCATTCTTTTTTGGCAAGTAATACCGTGACTAACGAATACTATCCGACATTGGCGGGCATTTTGTTTGAACTTGCCGTGGAAGTGCAGAAAGAGACGGGTGTGGAGATCGCATTTGTGAATTTATCTGGTGGAGTTGGCATTCCTTACACACCGGATAAGGAGCCAAATGACATTACAGTGATCGGTGAAGGTGTCCGTCAGAAATTTGAGGAGATCATGGTTCCGGCAGGGCTTGGCGATGTTGCTATCTTTACAGAGCTTGGTCGTTTTATGTTAGCTCCTTATGGTGCACTGATCGCAAAGGCAATTCATGAAAAACATATTTACAAAGAGTATATTGGCTTGGATGCCTGTGCAGTAAACCTGATGCGTCCGGCAATGTATGGTGCATATCATCATATTACAGTCCTGGGCAAAGAAGATGCACCATGTGATCACAAATATGATGTCACCGGTTCGCTTTGCGAGAATAACGACAAGTTTGCAGTAGACCGTATGCTTCCAAAGATTGATATGGGTGATTACCTGTTCATTCATGATGCAGGTGCGCATGGGTTTGCTATGGGGTACAATTATAATGGCAAATTAAAATCAGCAGAGTTGCTTTTACAGGAAGATGGAAGTGTCAAAATGATCCGTCGTGCTGAAACACCAAAAGATTATTTTGCAACCTTTGATTTTTGTGACATTCTTAAAAATGTCAAAGAGTGATCGATCGCTGAATGGTAAATGTTTTCTATATAAGAGGCGCAGCAGTAGGGCAGTGCCTCTTTTGAAATTTTGGAAAATTAATAACAAATGCTAAAGTAATCTAAAAAAAATCCGATACATATTATGTATGAAACACTGAAATGAGAGAAAAACAGGTGGTGATAACAATGAGAATTGATGCATTAAATCATGTAAGCCGACTTTATCAGCAGTCTAAGCCGACGAAGAATGTCCGCACTGAGAAGAAATATGCGAAAGACGAATTTCAGATTTCGCAGACAGCGAAGGATTATCAGATTGCAAAGCAGGCAGTGAAGGATACGGAAGATGTTCGTGAGGACAAGGTAAATAAGTACAAGGATGCGATTGCTTCCGGTACGTATAATGTATCTTCACAGGAGATTGCAGAAAAGATGGTGAGTAAATATTTTGATTCCTTATTTTAAGAACGGATTCTTGAAATAGGAGACAAGAGGGAGCAGATTTGGCAAGTTTGATTGATGACCTGACTGCCGTGTTGCAGCAGGAGATGGAAGTCTACCAGACACTGATTCCGATATCGGAACAGAAGACAGAAGTGTTGATCCGTGGAGATCTAAAGCGATTGCAAGAGATTACGGATCAAGAACAGGAATTGCTGGATCAGGCATCTGCGTACGGACATCGCAGGGAAGAGGTTCTGCACAATATGGGAATGGTGTTGAATCGTCCGGTGAAAGATTTAAATCTTACCGGCCTGATCGAACTGCTGGGGAAACAGCCGGAAGAGCAGGAGCGGTTGGCGTTGTTGCACGACGAGCTGCAACAAACGATGAAACGCTTGGTAGATGTTAATACAAAGAATAAAAATTTAATAGAAAATTCCCTTGAAATGATTGAATTCAATATGAATTTTATTCAGAGTACACGGATGTCACCGGGAAATAATAACTACGACAAAAATGCGTCAGCCGCAGGAGGCGGAGTTGATGCCGGCTTTGGGACGGGGTCTTTTGACGCAAAGCAGTGATCGTCAGAGAAGTAGGAAGCTTTTCTGACACACTGTATTTTCCGAGTGGTATTCGTGCTTTTTATGTATAACGGAAAGAAAGAGAGAGTATCGTATGAGCTTATTTACCAGTTTTAATTCCGGTGTGTCCGGATTGAAGGCTTCGCAGGCGGGGATGAATACTGCGGCACACAATCTGGCCAATACCAAAACGACCGGATATACGAGACAACAGAATATATTGCGGGATACTTACTATTCCAACATCAAGGTGACAAGCCATGGGACGCAGCAGATTGGTTATGGAACTACGGTTGCACAGGTTCGACAGATCCGCGATATTTTCTTGGATAAGGAATATCGTCTGGAAGTGAGTAGAGGAAGCTTTTATGACAGACAGCTTACGACCAGTCAGGAGATTGAAGACATATTAGGTGAGCTGGAAGGCGTTGAATTTCAAAATTCACTGCAGGATATATGGGATTCGTTACAGACCATTTCAACCGATCCGCAGAGTGTCGTGAATCGCGAACTGTTTTTATCCAATGCAGAGTCTTTTATTAAGAATGCAAAGGATGTTTATCAGACTTTGGTGGACTACCAGGTTAATTTGAATAAAGAGATCACGGCGCAGGTCGATAAGATCAATTCTATTGGAGAACAGATTTTGGATCTGAACAAGCGTATTCGCGAGGCGGAAGCGTCCGGATTGGAAAATGCGAATGACTACCGCGATGCCAGAAACCAGCTCCTTGATGAGCTGGCAGAGTATACTTATTATACATACAATGAGGATCATAACGGCAATGTGCGCGTCTTTATAGGCAATGCACCGTTAGTGAATGATGCGAGAAGTTACCACATGGGTGTTGAACGCATAAAACAGGAAGAATACAACGATGCGACACAGCAGTATGAAGTGAAATCAGTATCTGAAATGTATAATGTTACATGGCTCGACAATGGTTATAGTGATGTTTATGATATGGAGACAGCGTACTCTGCTGTGCGTAAGACAGATACCGGTTCCTTGCTTGGTATCTTGACAGCGAGAGGAAATGAGATCGCCAATTATAAAGATATTCCGGTACAGCCGGTCAAGTCTGATTATATCGATGATGCCGGCAAATTTGATGAAACAAGTTATTTGTTGGCTTGTAATGATTTCAAAGAAAAATTAGAAAAATACAATAATACAACCGGCAATTCGATACTTACACAGATACAGGCACAGTTTGATCAGTTGATCCATGGATTGGTAACGATGGTCAACGATGCATTTTGTCCGAACATCTCGCAGGATCTTACAGGAATTAGTGGTGTAGATGCAAACGGCAATGCTGTGAACTTGCAGGATGGCAAATACAAGATCCTAGATGTTGTAAATTGTGCAGTGGGTACTGATGATGATATGACGATCGGAACAGAAGTTTTCTCCCGCAAAGCAACGGATCGCTATCGGGTAATTACCATAGATGCACAGGTTTATGGAAAAGACGAGGAGGGCAATCAGATTCCGTTGGCGCAGGAAATTACAAATGCGGATGGATCTAAGTCTTATAAATTGTATGTATACAATGAGGAGGACGAAGAAGATGCCAATACGTTATATACTTTGCTGAATCTGGAAGTGAATCCGGATGTTATAGAAGATTATGCATTGCTTCCGGTGAAACTTAATCCGGAGCTTGGAGAGACCGGCGGATACAATACAAAAGTATTTGAGGATATTCTTTCGGAATGGAATGAGAAGTTTGCCGCACTGGATCCCAACAATGAGACAACGTATACCTATGCGGAGTATTACCGCTCTATGGTAACGGCACTCGATGCGAAGGGAAATACATGGCAGAGCATGGTCGACAACCAGCAAAAGCTGACCGAGAGTGTTGAGGATAAACGGCAGCAGGTGATGGGTGTTTCCAGTGAAGAAGAAATGGTGGATCTGTTAAAATATCAGCACGCCTATAATGCAGCATCACGTTATATTTCAGTGATCGATGCGATGTTAGAGCATTTGATTGAACGACTTGGATAGAGCAGAAGGGGGAATGGAATATGCCATCAACTTTTTTTGGATTGAATATAGCAGTGTCCGGCATGTCGACATATAATGCCGGATTGACAACGACAGGACATAATATATCCAATGTAAAGACGAGAGGATACAGCAGACAGACAGTAGAGCAGTCAGCGAAGGAAGCTGTTTCGCTGCGCACCAGCTACGGAATGCTGGGTGCAGGTGTAGATGCCACAGCGATTCTCAGCAGCCGCGATGATTATTATGATGCCAAGTACCGCATCAGCAATACTACAGTAGGTAAATATTCAACAGAGTCCTTTTATTTGAGCAGCATTGAGGATTGTATCTATCCGAAAGAAGATTCGGAAGGAAGCATTACGAATTCTTTAGACAGCTTCTTTTCCTCTTTGAAATATTTGACAACCTCTTCTATGGATCAGACGATCCGTGCGCAGGTGGCAGGATATGCGGATACGCTGTCTTATTATGTCAGAGATGCGGCAGTGAAGCTGCAGAATATGCAGGTAGATGTCAATACAGAGATTGAGACAACGGTAAAGCAGATCAATGCGTATGCAGCACAGATCGCTTCCTTAAATAAACAGATCAATACATTAGAAGTGTATGGCGACCGTGCAAATGATCTTCGTGATCAGAGAGCGGTTATTTTGGACAAATTGTCCGAATTAGCGGACATCAATGTGACAGAAAAAGCACCCGCAGATGGCAATGGAACGAATCAGTTTATTGTGACGCTGGGTGGAGGTATTTTGGTCGATACCACACGGTACAATACAATCAATGCAGAGGGATCTACGAACAAGGTAAGCCAGAATGATGTTGTTAATCTGTATCGGTTAGAGTGGAGTTATGGTCAGGAATTTGACATGTACAATACAACGCTTGGAGGCAAATTACAGGGGTTGATCGAGATGCGCGATGGCAACAATGCGGAAAATTTCAAAGCAACACTGACCGGATTGCAGAAGAATGATACAGCAAAGGGCGGTAAGAGTACATTAACGATCACGAGTGATCAATACAGCAGCGCCAACGCATCGAATTTATCCAAGCTGGATCTGCCGGCATCGGATGGAGTGTTAACGATCGGTAATGTGGATTACGAATATGAATCCTTTTCTGCAACAGTAGCTGCAGATGGTACATATACATATACATTTGTTTTGAAGGAGGAGTTAAGTGATGACGGAGTAACACGCCTGCAAAATATTATGCAGGATCCGAATCCTGAAAAGAGGCTTGCATCGGCAGGAGATTCCATCGCATTCCGTGGAATTCCGTATTATATGACGCAGCTTAATGAATTTGTGAGAACATTTTCTGCAAACTTTAATATGTTGCAAAATAAGGGCTATGATCTGGATGGCAAACTTGGAAAAGATTTGTTTGTAGCGGCTAACGTGACATCGAATCAACAGTTTCAGATGACAGAATTTTTGTATAATGCGGAAGATACATTTTACTATTATAACGGCAGTAAAGTGTTTGATTCTAACAAGCAGCAGGCTTATCGGGCAGATGGTTATCAGTTTGAAACTGTTGCAGGAGAAACGAACTACTATAATCTGAAAGATAAAAATGGCAATATTGTAGAAAAAGTGTTCATTCCGGATGATGACAACAACATATTCTCGTTTCATTCATCAGAGTTGGATAATACGGATGAGAATGCAGTATGCAGTTATTACAATATGTCGATCCTTAATTTTCATGCCAATGACGATATTGTTAAAAACGGCAGAATGTTGGCCTGCTCTGCAGAAAATACAGAGGGCCTGACCGGATGGGAAGAGTCCAAAAATCTCACAAAAATGTTGGCGCTGCAGACCGATAATTCCATGTTTAAGCAGGGTGATCCGGGATCTTTCCTGAATGTATTATGCACTGCAGTACTTGGTGTAGATTCAGCACGTGTGACGGCAGCTACAGAAAATGCACAGAACATTTTGGATGCAGTGGATCATCGAAGAACTTCGATTTCCGGTGTAGATGAAGATGAAGAGGGCCAGAATTTGGTAATCTATCAAAATCTGTTACACTATCAATATCGTGTTTTGTCCATAATGAACGAGGCATTGGATAAATTGATCAATGGCACTGCAGTATAACAGATGATCAGTAAATGGAGGGAATACCTATGCGAGTAACAAATTCAATGATTTCAAACAGATCACAGGTGCATATATCAAATGCAAAGAATAAACTGTTGACGGCGGAAGAGCAGTACACGACGATGAAGAAGATTCAACGTCCTTCAGAGGATCCGACGATCGCATCCCGTTCGCTCAAATTTCGCACAACAATGGCACAGTTGACACAATATGTTGAAAAAAATGTGCAGGATGCCATGGATTGGATGGATACGACAGAGGGAGCGATGAAAAAGGTAAGCTCTACGTTTACGGATATGGAAGGATATTTTAGCCAAGGCGCTAACAGTTATCCGGAATCAAAAGAGAGAACAGCGATACTGACACAGCTTAGACAGTACGCAACAGCAATCTTTGAGGATAATGCAAATGCGGACTACGCCGGACGATATATGTTTACCGGGTATCGCACGGACACATCGCTGTTGTTCCCGAACTCCAGTGATACATTAGAATATGAGATTACGGAGAAATTTAAATCGACAGATATTGATACGATCCGTAATGTAGAGTCTGATATTAAATATCAGGATGGCATGACGCAGGAAGAGTATGCTAAGTTAGAGGCAAAGGTGAACACCGGTTATCGCATACAGTTATCTTATAACAATTGTTCCAATCAGCCGATCACAGGCGGAAACAATGTATTTCGCATGTCACTCACCTATGGAAATACGACAGAAGAGTATTCGGTAGATAATGGCAAAGTTGGTGTGGTGTCTCAAAACGATGCGTATGCTTACGACATTGACCGGTACAATCAGATGAACGGCACTAATTATGAAGCACTATATATATATGATGCCGGAGAAATTGTGCTAGGCAAGACTTTGTATGGTACGATTCAGGAGAAAGAGGCTAATTTTTCAATTGATTATACCAAAAATAAATTCGAAAAAAGTGATATTCGCCCGGAGATGTATTTTAAGTGTGATCGTTACGATACAGTATCCATGAAGAACACTTACTTTGCAGATCCAAGTGGTCAAAATATTAATTACGAGGTCAATTTCAGTCAGACTTTGACAGTAAATACGCAGGCAAAAGATGCGTTTGATACAGAAATTTATCGTTGCTTAGATTATATCGAGCGTGTGATCGGCGATGTGACGGATGTAGAAAACCGTATTGCAGATGTAGAGAAGAAGATAGCAAATACGTCTGATCAAGATGAAATTGCATCGTTAGGTACCTTAAAAACATCGTTGGAAAATGAGCAGCAGCTTCGCGTCAGTATCATGAATGAAGCCTTTGGACGCGGTCTTACTATGGTGAACAAATGTGAGGCAACCTTAAATGTTGCGGTAGCTGAACTTGGAGCCAAGTACAATCGCTTGCAGATGACACAGGATCGTCTTTCGGATGAAAAGACAGATACGGAGGAAAAATTATCGAACAACGAAGATATGGATATCGCAGATGCCGTGATCGGCTTGACACAGGCAGACAATCTGCATCAGGCATCATTATCGGCTACGGCAAAAATATTGGGTAATTCATTGTTAGATTATATCTAGAATAGAACATGGCAATTCCTGCAGGGAGGTTTCAGGCAGCAGGATCAGCAAATAAATGTAAGGTGTCAAAGGAGTTTGGCACCTTACTGATTATCAACGAGGAGGATGCACAGATGAAGATTCAAACAAGATATTTTGGGGAAGTAGAAATCGGCGATGAAAAGATCGTACATTTTGATAAGGGGCTGTTTGGTTTTGAAGAATACAAGGATTACACGATCCTTTACGATATCGATGGGGAGGAACCGCCGTTTTTCTCATGGTTGCAGTCAACAACGGAGCCGGGACTGGCATTTCCAATCGTAAATCCACAGCGGGTAGATGAACAGTACAATCCGATCGTTGAGGATGCATTATTAGAGCCTGTTGGCGAGATCAAGGAAGATGATCTGGTTGTATTTTTGTTGGCAACGGTACCGGCAGATGTGAAACGCACATCGGTAAACAAAAAGGCGCCATTGATCATTAATGCGGGAACGCGTAAGGGCGTGCAGATCGTTGCTGAAAATACAGATTATGAGGTGAAACACTTTATTTTGCAGTAATACATGGAGAGGAGACAAAATTATGCTGGCGTTAGCAAGAAAAGTAAATGAATCCATTATGATTGGAAATGATATAGAGATCACAGTGTTGGAGATTAAAGGCGATCAGATTAAACTGGGTGTGAAAGCTCCTAAATCCGTGCCGATCTATCGCAAAGAATTGTATGTACAGATTCAGGAAGAGAATAAACAGGCAGGAAGTGCCGTGGATGTAGAAGCGCTGAAAGGATTGTTTCAGAAATAATATGCCGAACGGTTAATTTATTTTCGGAAAATCCGATATATTATATAGAAAGCGGGTACAGGATGTGCCAAGACGCTTAAGGGACTTGCAGAGTATAGCACACGGAGGTGTAAGAAAATGGATATGGATGTTATAAGTGGAGTAAACAGGACTACGGAAAGTGCATCGCCGGATGTAACCCGTGTAGATGCAGGTAAGGCGGTTGCCGTACAGAAGACAACGGCAGCACCAAGTAATGTTACAGGACAGACAACAGGGCAGACAAGTGGACAGGAGTCTGATGCAAAGCAGGGAATGCCATTTGATGGGAAGGATCCTGCTAAGAGTACAATAGATTCTGCGGTTTCCAGTGCAAATAATCGTATGGTGAGTACCCGATGCGAGTACTCGTATGATGAGGCAACCAAGCGAGTGTCGATCAAAGTGTTTGACAAAACAAGTGATAAGCTGATTCGCGAAGTGCCGCCGGAAGAGTCTTTGGAAATGCTTCAGAAGATGTGGGAGTTGGCTGGTTTGATCGTGGATGAAAAGCGCTAATGGTAAAAAATAGAATGTAAATAATTATATAGTGCGGTTATGTCGACGATATATAGGCGCTTAGAAAGGTGAGGTTATTATGGCGATTAGAATGTCAGGTATGATTTCCGGTTTGGATACGGAATCGATTGTAAAGTCTTTGATGGAGACACAGCAAGCTAAGAAGACCAAGATAGAGTCTAAGAAGCAGAAATTAGAGTGGAAACAGGAGATTTGGTCCGGTCTGAATACGAAAATGTATAGCTTTTATAAAGATTATGCCGGTAAGCTTCGTTTTCAGTCTAATTATCAGACGAAGAAAGCAACATCTTCCGATTCAACGAAGGTGACAGTATCTGCAAATAGCAGTGCGACAAAAGGTACCTATCGCGTCAATGTGAAGAGCCTTGCAGCGGCACAGTATGTTACAAGTGCCAAGATTTCTTCTTATGAGACTACTAATGATCAGGGTGAGAAGATTACAAACAAGGTTACTTCTTCCACAAAACTGTCTGATCTTGGCATGACGGCTGATGGCACGAAGCAGATTCAGATCAAGACGGCAGATCGGACAGTCAGCATGACGGTAAATGCAGATACTACGATTAGTGATTTTGTTGATAATTTGAAATCGGCAGGCTTAAATGCATCTTTTGATGAGGGACAGGGCAGATTCTTCATCGGTGCAAAGGATAGTGGTTTAGATCAAAAGTTTGAGATCAAGATGACGGCATTTACGCAGGAGCAGTTAAATGCGCAACAGACTGTGAAAAATGCCGTAAAATATGATAGTTTGACAGCAGCACAGAAGAATAGTGTGTTGGACGTATTAGCTAGTATACAAAATGACACATCTTCGGATAAGATTGATTCGGCAGTTGCCTCTCTGATGGAAGTATCGGATGCACAGGCGAAATCTGAGGTGACCGGATATTACCGTAACCAGATTGTTACAGAATTGGAAACAAAATATTTCCAAAAAGATGAAAATGGCAATAATGTGATAACGGACGATGCCAAACAGGCATTGATCAACACCGGGAAGCTAGAAGAAAAAGATGATGCGTCACATACACAAGAAGAGCTAGTCACATTAGCAAAACAATATATACAGGAAAATGCGGATAGTCAGATTGCCGGAGACGATTATCAGAGTAAGATTACGGAAGCGTTGACCAATGGTCTCAGTAATGATGAGATTACGATCCAGTCAGAAGAAACCCGTAAACGGACGATCACTGATGCAGTAACTGACTATGCAACAGCTATGGCAAAAGGGGCCGGGGTCGAGGCGGGATCCTCAGCAGAACTGCAGAAGATTGGTTTGGATACGATTGACGGTTCAGCAGTGCAGGAATCTGCTTCCGGTGTCGGCATGGTTGTTGTTGCAGCGGCAGATTCTGTAGTACAGGTAAATGGTGCAACATTGACGAGTTCCAAGACTTCTTTGAATGTAAATGGCTTATCCTTAGATCTTATGGATGTGACAGACGGAGAAGTGTCTATTACCGTTTCTGATGATACCGATGCGGTATACGATTCGATCAAAGAGTTTGTGACACAGTATAATTCGATTCTGAAAGAAATGAATACATTGTATAATGCGGAATCGGCGAGAAAATATGATGTGTTGACCGATGATCAGAAGGATGCGATGTCTGATGAAGAGGTAGAGAAATGGAATACAAAGATTAAGGATTCTTTGCTTCGTCGTGACAGCACTCTGGATGGACTTATTATAACGATGAGAAGTATTACCGGTAAATCGATCACTGCTTCGAATGGGAAGAAGTATTCTTTGGCAAATCTTGGTATTACTACAGGAACAGATTATAAAGAGTATGGTCAGCTTCATATTAAAGGAGATGAGGATGATTCGGTTTACTCTGATTCAACGAATACGCTGCAGGATCTTTTGAAAGAAGATCCGGACGTTGTGGCAGAAGTGATGGCAGGGCTTACCAACAACTTGTATGATGCATTAAATGAAAAGATGAAATCGACAACGATGAGCAGTGCTTTGACGTTCTATAACGATAAGGAAATGACAAAGCAGATGACTCAATATAAGAAAGATATTAAGAGTTGGGAAACAAAATTGCAGACGATGGAAGACCATTATTATAAACAGTTTTCAGCGATGGAAAAAGCATTGGCAAGCTTGAATTCACAGCAGTCATCCTTGTTAAGTTATCTTGGCAGCAACTAATACATGGAGGTAGATAAGAGGAATGGCAACATATAACAAGGCAGCAATGCAGTATCAGCGCAATGCGATTCAGACGGCATCACCGGCTAAGTTGACATTGATGTTGTATGATGGTGCGATCAAGTTCGCTAATATGGCGATTGAGGCAATCGATAAAGGCGATATTGAGAAAGCGAATAATAATATTATTAAAGTTCAAAATATTATTGTAGAGTTTCGTTCAACGCTTGATATGAAGTATCCGGTGGCGAAGGATTTTGAGGTCGTCTATGATTATATTTACCGTCGCTTGGTTGAGGCCAATGTCAAAAAAGACAAAGCAGTGTTAGAAGATGCGCTGCACCATATTAAGACAATGCGCGAGACATGGAAAGAGGTAATGCGTATTAATAATGTGGTATGATCGATAGTGCAGAACAGATGTCAGAGGCATTGCATTCTGCGCACAAGGTTATATAGAGTAACGGCATAGTAAAGTAGGAGAGTATTGATGGAGACGGCAACAGTATATTTATCCGCATTGCAGGAATCGCTGCAAAAGAAACAACGGATCATGGAAGAGCTGCTTACATTGACGCAACAACAAAGCGAAGTTTTGCAACAGGAAAACATGGACATAGATGTTTTTGAACAATTAATGGCACAGAAAGAAAAAGCGCTGGGAGAAATCAATATTCTGGATAAAGGGTTTGATAGTGTATATCACAAAGTCAGCCCATATCTTGAGCAAGATAAGCAGAGTTATCGCAGTGCAATCTTGGAAATGCAGAATTTGATCCGTGTCATTACTGATTGCGGTGTTAAGATCGAGGGGTTGGAACGTAGAAATCGGGAAGTGTTTCAACGGTATCTGTTGAAACAGCGCCAAGAGATTGGTAATTCCAGAGCGAGCAGCCGAACGGCAGTATCGTATTATCAGAATATGCCAAACCAACATCATGCATGGCAGTCATATTTTTTGGATAAAAAGAAATAATAAGAAGACAACCTTTATGGTAAATAGAGGTTGTCTTTTTGTATTAACGCAACCTTTCAGCTCTAAATCGTACTCTCAGCTCTTATAATAAAGAGAGATTACAGAAGCAAACCAACCATCATGAAAATAATGACCGATAACGAACGAGTATGAGTGAAATAGAATGAATAATGGTTCAGATTATTTTGCTAATATGGCAAAAACGGCATAAAACACACGAAATATCTAGGAGAATGAAAAATATAAGACCAGTATTGTGCAATCTGCACAAAAAACAGTATGAAGATTTGTGACTGATTATGATTGATTATGAAAGAGTATGCGGTTATAATAAAATCATCATAAAGCAAATAATCGATCAGGCAAAGAAGAAAATAAATAGCTGAAGACAGCGGAAAGGAAGTTGTATGGTATATACAGTAACATTTAATCCATCAGTGGATTACATTGTGTCGGTGAACGATTTTGAACTGGGAATGACCAATCGCACTGCATCCGAACTGATGTTGCCGGGTGGCAAAGGAATTAATGTTTCTATTGTCCTTGGAAATCTCGGGATTGCGAACATAGCACTGGGATTCATGGCCGGCTTTACAGGAGACGAGATTGTGCGAATGTTGGAACAGGCAGGAGTTCAGTCGGATTTCATCAAACTTGAGCATGGTATATCACGTATCAATCTGAAATTAAAGAACATTGATGGAACAGAGATCAATGGACAAGGACCGGATATCGGACAACAGCAGATTGATCAGCTGATGGGAAAACTTGATCAGCTCAATAAAGATGATGTGCTTGTTTTGGCAGGAAGTATTCCAAGCTCGATGCCGGATGATATTTATCAGCAGATCTTGAAACGTTTGTCTGATAAAAATATGACAATCGCAGTTGATGCCACTAAAGATTTGCTGCTAAATGTATTAGAATATCATCCGTTTTTGATCAAACCGAATCATCATGAATTGGGTGAGATCTTTGGGGTAACATTGTCAGAGTGGAGCGATGTTATTCCATATGCAAAGAACCTACAGGAACGTGGAGCTAAAAATGTATTAGTTTCTATGGGTGGTAAAGGGGCAGTTCTTATTGCAGAGAATGGGCAGATCATTGCAGGAGAATCCTCTAAGGGCGTAGTCAAAAACACAGTAGGAGCGGGAGATTCCATGGTTGCAGGCTTTATGGCCGGCTGGATGCAGAAGAGAGATTACGAACATGCATTCCGTATGGGCCTTGCCAGTGGAGGTGCCAGCGCTTGCTCTGAAAATTTGGCAACAAGACAGGAAATTGAAACGGAATATGAAAAAACCGCAGTGCATTATTTATAATGTATGGGAAGGAAAGGTGATCATATGAGAATTACAGATTTATTAGACAAAAACAGCATTTGTCTGGATGCTTCGCCTGCGGACAAGACAGAGGCATTGAATCAGATCGTGTCACTTATGGGCAAAAGTGGTAAGATCAATGATATTGAAGCTTACCGCAAGCAGGTTTTTCTTCGTGAAGAGGAGAGCACGACCGGAATTGGTGAGGGCATTGCGATTCCACATGGTAAATGCGATGCAGTTACAAAGCCGGGACTTGCAGCAATGGTAGTCAAGGATGGTGTTGATTTTGATTCTTTGGACGGCGAACCGGTAACGTTACTATTTTTGATCGCAGCACCAAACACAGAGGACAATGTCCATTTGGATGTACTTAGCAAATTATCAGTGCTTATGATGGATGAGGATTTTTCAGAATCACTCCGCAATGCTAAGACAGTCGATGAGTTTTTGAACATTATCGACAAGGCAGACGATGAGAAACCGGACATTGATGAAAGGTTAGAGACAGCTCAGGCGGCAAAGGTGTTGGCCGTTACTTCCTGTCCGACAGGAATCGCACATACGTATATGGCGGCTGAAGGCTTGGAGAAAGCAGCAACAGCAGCAGGGGTTGCCATTAAGATCGAGACACGCGGATCCGGTGGTGCAAAGAATATGTTGACACAGCAGGAAATTGACGATGCAGACTGTATTATTGTAGCAGCAGATGCGCAGGTGCCAATGGACCGTTTTGATGGTAAGCGTGTGATAGAATGTCAGGTTTCGGATGGAATTAACAAGGCAGATCAGTTGATCGAGAGAGCAACATCTGGAGATGTTCCACTTTATCATGCAGCAAATGCTCCGGCTCGCAGCGAGAATGCAAAATCCGGTGGCAGTATCGGACATCAGATCTATACACAACTTATGAATGGTGTATCACATATGCTTCCATTTGTCGTTGGAGGCGGTATTCTTATAGCATTAGCATTTCTGATCGATGGTTTGTCAGTCGATATGAATTCCTTATCTGTTGCGGATCGTGGAAATTTTGGTACGATCACACCGGTTGCCGCAACATTAAAGGGAATTGGTGATATTGCCTTTGGCTTGATGCTTCCGGTATTAGCAGGATTTATCGCCATGGCGATCGGAGACAGACCGGCATTAGCACTGGGATTCGTCGGTGGAATGATGGCACACAATGGAACCAGCGGATTTTTGGGAGCGTTAGCCGCAGGATTTTTGGCAGGTTACGTGATCAAGGCGCTGCGCGTAGTTTGCGAAAAGATGCCGGAAGCATTGGAAAAACTTGCACCGGTATTGATCTATCCGGTTGTTGGTATTTTGGTGACTGGATTAGCAATGAACTTCGTTGTGGAGCCGGTCATGGGTACGATCAATACAGCATTAAATAGTGGTTTGAAAGGAATGGGAGATTCCAGCCGTATCCTGCTTGGCCTGGTACTTGGTGGAATGATGGCGATCGACATGGGTGGTCCATTCAACAAGGCAGCCTATGTTTTCGGTACTGCGGCAATCGCAGCAGGTAATTACGATATTATGGCAGCCGTAATGATCGGTGGTATGACACCGCCTTGTGCAATTGCGTTAGCAACGTTGCTCTTCAAGGATAAATTTACCAAAGAGGAAAGAGAAGCAGGACCTACAAACTTTATTATGGGACTGGCTTTTATTACAGAAGGTGCCATTCCATTTGCCGCATCGGATCCACTTCGTGTACTTCCTTCCTGCATCGTCGGAAGTGCTGTGGCAGGCGGAATCAGTATGGCGTTCAAGTGTACGCTGATGGCACCACATGGTGGAATCTTCGTATTCCCGGTAGTGGGACATGCTTGGATGTACCTCGTAGCTTTGGTGATCGGAACAGTGATCTCTGCATTGCTCTTGGGAATCTTAAAGAAGAAAGTGGTTTGAGTGACATAAAGTATAAAAACTTGAAACACGATATATTTAATAATAAGTATTTCATGAAGAAATGGCGGATATGCGTCTTAGCACACTTGACGCATATTCGCCCTAACAGTAACAGTGTGCAGAATGGAGGATTATCATGAAGGAATTTAAGTATACGATCACAGACCCGGAAGGAATTCACGCACGTCCGGCAGGAGAACTCGTTAAAGTTTGCAAAGAATTTGCCTGCAAGATCACATTGACGAAGGATGGAAAAACGGCAGACTGTAAAAAGATCTTTGGCTTGATGGGTCTTGCTGTCAAGAAGGAACAGGAAGTTGTTGTTACATTTGATGGAGAAGATGAGGATGCAGCATATACCAAGGTAAGTGCATTCTTGGAAGAAAATATGTAGTCATCGTTCAGTTACGAGAGGAGGGTGCGTTGTGGAACAATATCAAGGCAAAAGTGTATTTGGCGGCGTTGCAATTGGACGGATTCATGTTTTTAGTAAAGGACAACAGCAGGTAAAACGTATCAAAGTACAGGATACAGAGGCAGAAAAAAAGCGTTATCGCGAGGCGGTTCAGACAGCAATTACGGAATTGCAGGGGTTGTATGATAAGGCACTTAAAGAAGTTGGAGAAGCCAATGCAGCGATTTTTGAGATGCATCAGATGATGCTGGAAGACGAAGATTTTACAGAATCGGTTGAAAATATTATTGATAGTCAGTCTGTAAATGCAGAGTATGCCGTAGCATCAACCGGTGATAACTTTGCACAGATGTTTGCATCTATGGATGATGAATACATGCGTGGAAGGGCAGCAGATGTTAAAGATATTTCCGAACGTCTGGTTTCTGTATTGAATGGTGCGAGCAGACAGCAGATGGATGCAGACGAACCGGTGATTGTAATGGCAGTCGATCTGGCACCCTCTGAGACGGTACAGATGGACAAAGACAAGGTGCTCTCCTTTGTAACAACGCAGGGATCGGTCAATTCGCACACAGCGATCTTGGCTAGAACGATGAGCATTCCGGCACTGATCGGTGTGGATATGCCGTTAGATGCAGAATTGGAGGGCAAATTTGCCATTGTTGATGGTGATAACGGAACGGTTTATATTGATCCAAGTGAAGACGTGCTTGCACAGATGCAGGAAAAGAAGGAGCAGGCGGAGGAAAAGAAGCAGCTTTTACAGCAGCTTAAAGGCAAAGAAACCATTACAAAGGATGGCAAAAAGATCAAATTGTATGCTAACATTGGCAACAGCAAGGATCTTGCGATGGTATTGCAAAATGATGCCGAGGGAATTGGCTTATTCCGCAGTGAGTTTTTATACTTGGAAAAAGAAGATTATCCGACGGAAAACGAACAGTTTATGGTATACAAGATGGTTGCTGAGACAATGGCTGGTAAGCAGGTAATTATCCGTACATTAGATATTGGTGCGGACAAGCAGTGTGATTATTTTAACATGGATCCGGAAGACAATCCGGCGCTTGGTTATCGTGCAATCCGAATCTGTCTGACCAGACCGGAAGTGTTCAAAACACAACTTCGTGCCTTGTATCGCGCCAGCGCATTTGGTAATATATCTATAATGTATCCAATGATCACCAGTGTGTGGGAAGTAAAGCAGATCAAAAAGATTGTGGAAGAGGTCAAAGAGGAACTTCGATCACAGAACATTGAATTTGGCGAGGTCGCACAGGGCATTATGATTGAAACGCCGGCAGCTGTTATGATCAGTAGAGAACTTGCAAAAGAAGTCGATTTCTTCAGTATCGGAACCAATGATCTGACCCAGTATACACTTGCGATTGACCGACAGAATCCGAAGCTGGATGATTTTTATGATGCACATCATCCTGCAGTTTTGGAAATGATCCGTATGGTTGCTCAGAATGCACATGCTGAGGGCATTTGGGCCGGTATCTGTGGTGAGCTTGGTGCAGATTTAGAATTGACAGAACAATTTTTGCAAATGGGAATCGATGAGTTGTCGGTATCTCCGGGAAGAATTTTGCCAATTCGCAAGATAGTCCGCGAGAGCGAATGTGGATGTGAGTAAACCAGGAGGCAGCGATAATGCTTACAGAAGAAAGATACAATATCATATTAGAACTTTTACGTGAAAAACGCAGTGTGACGGTAGCTGAGATCAAAGACAGACTTGGAATATCAGAGTCAACGATTCGGCGTGATCTGAATGCATTGGCACAAGAAGGAAAATTAACCAAAGTATTTGGTGGTGCGGTTGTGCCGGATAATGTTTCCAACGGAATAGAGTTGTCCGTTCCACAGAAATTGCAGGTCAATGAGCGGGAAAAAAGGCTCATCGCCGGTTACGCAGCAGCGATGATAAAGCCACATGACTTTGTGTATTTGGATGCAGGAACGACAACCGGATATATGTTGGAGTATCCGCTGGAGACCAGTGCAACCTTTGTTACCAATGCAGTAAGTCATGCCAGAAAGCTGGCAGTAGCCGGATATCGTGTGCTGTTGGTTGGCGGAGAACTTCGTGGTACAACGGAAGCGGTTGTTGGTGCACAGGCGGTGTTATCACTTCAGGAGTATCATTTCACTGTTGGATTTTTTGGAACGAACGGATTGAGCAGAAGACAGGGTTATACAACGCCGGATGGCAGCGAAGCGCTAGTTAAAAAGACCGCGCTTCGTCAATGTGCGAAGGCTTATGTCTTAGCGGATCGTGCAAAATTTGATGAAGTCAGTTCTGTGACATTTGCTGCCTATAGTGATGCACAGATCATTACGGATTCCATACCGGATCATTACAAAAAATATGGTAATATAATACAGGTTTAGGGGACTCCCTAAACCTGTATTTTTCTTATGAACATTGTAAATATGATGCATAAAAAGTATATTGTCAGCATAATTGATACAGATAATATAACGAAAAACAACATCATCTC